>WNGE01000131.1_pt1 | contig 86209 bp, 71 predicted proteins | sample 5400651 | NCBI WGS metagenome assembly WNGE01 (sample SAMN13153370, study PRJNA577476) | soil metagenome | isolation source: 60 cm soil or saprolite under grassland replicate 2 | place: USA:California | collected 2016-06-15 | reverse complement strand
GCCCGTTTATGCGGCGTGGGCGGCGATCAGGTCGTCGGACAGCTTCGGCCAGGCCTGCCGGGCCCAGTCGCCGAAGTCCTCGTCCGCCAGGGAAACGCAGGCCAGCCCGGCGTCGGGGTCCACCCACAGGAAGCTGCCCGACTGGCCGAAGTGGCCGAACGTCCGCGGCGAGTTCCGCGACCCGGTCCAGTGCGGGGACTTGGCGTCCCTGATCTCGAAGCCCAGGCCCCAGTCGTTGTGCTCCTGGCGGCCGAACCCGGGCAGCATGCCGGACAGGCCGGGAAAGGCGACCGAGGTCGCCTCGGCCAGCAGGTCCTCGTTCACCAGGGACGGGCTGGCCAGTTCGACGGCCAGGTTCATCAGGTCGCCGAGCGGGCCGACCGCGCCCCAGGCCGGGGAGCCTTCCAGCCGGGTCTGCGTCATCCCGAGCGGACCGCAGATCTCGTCGGCCAGGAGCCGCTCGAAGCGCTGGCCGCAGCGAGCCGCGACGGTATCGGCGACGATCTCGATGCCGCGGTTGGAGTAGACGCGCCGGCGGCCGGGCGGGGCAAGGACCGCGTCGCTGTCGAAGGCCAGCCCGGACGCGTGCGAGAGCAGGTGCCTGACCGTGGCCCCCGGCGGTCCGGCCGGCTCGTCCAGGTCGAGCAGGCCGCGCTGCACCGCGTCGAGCGCGGTCAGCGCGACGAGCAGCTTGGTCACCGACGCCCAGCGGAACGGCTGGGTCGCCGGTCCGGCCGATTCCATCAGGCCCGTGGCCGACGCGACCCCGGCCGCGGCGGTGGCCGGCCAGGATGCGACCTGATCGAGTGGATTTGCCACCGCCCCAGGGTAAATGCTTGAGAGACCACCGAAGGGCAGGGGGCGCTCATGCTCGAAGACCTTGACCCGGCCGAGACGCGCGAGTGGGTGGAGGCGCTCGACTCCGTGCTCGCCTTCGAGGGCGCCGACCGCGCCTTCTACCTGCTGGACGAGGTGACGGCCGAGGCGCGCCGGAAGGGCGCGCCGGTCCCGTACAGCGCGACGACGCCGTACCTGAACACGATCCCGCCCGGCCAAGAAGAACGGCTCAGCCCGCGGGAGCTGGCGATCGACCACCGCATCCGGTCGATGATCCGGTGGAACGCGCTGGCCATGGTGCTGCGGGCCAACGCCGAATCCTCCGAGCTCGGCGGGCACATCGCCAGCTTCCAGTCGGCGGCCACCCTGTACGACGTGGGCTTCCAGCATTTCTTCCGGGCCGCATCCGGCGATCACGGCGGCGATCTGCTGTTCATCCAGGGGCATTCCTCGCCGGGCATCTACGCCCGGTCGTTCGTGGAGGGCCGGCTCACCGAGGAGCAGCTGACGAAGTTCCGGCAGGAGGTCGACGGCGGCGGGCTGTCCTCCTACCCGCACCCGTGGCTGATGCCCGACTACTGGCAGATGCCGACGGTATCCATGGGGCTGGGCCCGATCATGGCCATCTACCAGGCGCGGTTCCTGAAGTACCTGGCCCGCCGCGGGCTAGCTGAGACCGCCGACCGCACGGTCTGGGCGTTCCTCGGCGACGGCGAGACCGACGAGCCCGAGTCGCTGGGCGCGATCGCGCTGGCCAGCCGGGAGAAGCTGGACAACCTCATCTTCGTGATCAACTGCAACCTGCAGCGGCTCGACGGCCCGGTGCGCGGCAACGGCAAGATCATCCAGGAGCTCGAGGGCATCTTCCGCGGCGCGGGCTGGAACGTGATCAAGACCATCTGGGGCAGCAGCTGGGACCCGCTGATCGCCAGGGACTCCACCGGGCTGCTGCTCAAGCGCATGGAGGAAGCCGTCGACGGGGAGTACCAGGACTTCAAGTCCAAGGACGGCGCCTACGTGCGGGAGAAGTTCTTCGGCAAGTACCCCGAGCTGGCCGAGATGGTGGCCGGGATGACCGACGACGAGATCTGGGCGCTGAACCGCGGCGGCCATGACCCGGTGAAGGTCTACGCGGCCTACTCGGCCGCGGTGCGGCACGCCGGCCAGCCCACCGTCATCCTGGCCAAGACGATCAAGGGCTACGGGATGGGGGAATCGGGCGAAGGCCAGAACATCACCCACCAGCAGAAGCACATGGCGTCCGCGGCCCTGGTCAAGTTCCGCGACCGGTTCAGCCTGCCGCTGACCGACGAGCAGCTGGCCGAACTGCCGTTCCTGCGCTTCGACGAGGACAGCGAGGAGATGGCCTACCTGCGGGAGCGGCGGACCGCGCTGGGCGGGTACCTGCCGTCCCGGCGGCGGCAGTCCACCGAAACCCTGGCCGTGCCCGACCTGTCCGCGTTCGGCGGCCAGCTGGGCGGCACCCCGGGCCGGCAGATCTCTACCACGATGGCGTTCGTCCGGATCCTGAACACGCTGCTGCGGGACAAGGCCATCGGGCCGCGGGTGGTGCCGATCGTGCCGGACGAGTCCCGCACGTTCGGGATGGAGGGCATGTTCCGGCAGTTCGGCATCTTCAGCCAAGCCGGCCAGCTGTACCAGCCCGAGGACGCCAACCAGCTGATGTACTACCGCGAGGCGCCGGACGGCCAGATGCTGCAGGAGGGCATCAACGAGCCGGGCGCGCTGGCGTCCTGGATCGCCGCGGCCACGGCGTACAGCACCAGCGACATCGCGATGATCCCGTTCTACATCTTCTACTCGATGTTCGGCTTCCAGCGGGTGATGGACCTGATCTGGGCGGCCGGCGACTCGCGCGCCCGCGGCTTCCTCCTCGGCGGGACGGCCGGCCGGACCACGCTCAACGGCGAGGGGTTGCAGCACGAGGACGGGCACAGCCACGTGCTGGCCTCGGTGGTGCCGAACTGCGTGGCCTACGACCCGACCTACTCCTACGAGGTTGCGGTGATCATCGCCGGCGGGCTGCGGCGGATGTTCGCCGAGCAGGAGGACGTGTTCTTCTACCTCACGCTGATGAACGAGAACTACGAGCACCCGGCGCTGCCGGAGGGGGCCGAGGCCGGGATCCTGCGCGGCATGTACCTGCTGCGTTCTTCTGACGGCGACGGCGACGGCGACGGTGCCGGCGGCGATGGGCCGCGGGTGCAGTTGCTCGGCAGCGGGACGATCCTGCGGGAGGTGCTGGCCGGGGCGGACCTGCTGGCCGCGGACTATGGCGTGGCGGTCGACGTGTGGAGCGCGACCAGCTTCACCGAGCTGCGCCGGGACGGGCTCGCCGCCGAGCGGTGGAACATGCTGCACCCGGGTTCGGAGCCGCGGCGTTCGTACGTGGAGGAATGCCTTTCCGGTCGGCCGCCCGGTCCGGTGATCGCGGCTACCGACTACGTCAGGGCGTTCGCCGACCAGATCCGCGCCTTCGTGCCGGGCAGGTACCGGGTGCTGGGAACGGATGGCTACGGCCGTTCGGACTACCGGCGCAACCTGCGCCGCTTCTTCGAGGTCGACCGGCATTACGTCGCCCTGGCCGCACTGACGTCGCTGGCCGAAGACGGGGCGATACCCGCCGACAGGCCGGCCGACGCGATCGCCCGGTACGGCATCGACCCGGACACACCCGATCCGTCGCGGGCCTGAGGGGAGCAGCAGCCATGACAGAGGTCAGCGTCCCGGACCTCGGCGACTTCGCCGACGTGCCGGTCATCGAGATCCACGTCGCGCCCGGCGACGTGGTGAGCAACGAGGACCCGCTGGTCACCCTGGAGTCGGACAAGGCGACCATGGACATCCCCTCCCCCGCCGCGGGCACCGTCCGCGAGCTGCGGGTCAAGGTCGGCGACCTGGTCAGCCGCGGGTCGCCGATCCTGTCGCTGGACACCGGGGGGGCCGCGGTCGAACCGCCGCCGCTGACCGGCCAGCAGGAGCCGCCCACGCTGGACGCGGCGGACCCGGTGGAGGCGGCACGGGAACCAGCGGCACGTTCGATCGCGGAAGCGCCGGTTGCGGGCGCTGAGGCGCTGGCGGACTTCGACGGGGTGCACGCCAGCCCGGGGGTGCGGCGGCTGGCCCGTGAGCTCGGGCTGGACCTGACCGCGCTGTCCGGGACGGGACCGAAGGGGCGGATTACCAAGGAGGACGTGATCGCGGGGGTGCGCGGCCCGGCGGCCGCTCCCCCGGTCGCGGGCGCGGGGATCCCGGAGGTGCCGGCGCAGGACTTCTCGAAGTTCGGGCCGGTCGAGGTGCAGCCGCTGACCCGCATCCAGCGGCTGTCCGGGCCCGTGCTGCACCGGTCCTGGCTCAACGTCCCGCACGTCACCCACGACGACGAGGCCGACATCACCGACCTGGACGCCTACCGCCGCGAGCTCGACAACGCGGCCAAGGCGGAGGGCTACCGGGTCACGCTGCTCGCGTTCCTGATGAAGGCCAGCGTCTCGGCGCTGCGCGAGTTCCCCCGGTTCAACAGCTCGCTGACGCCGGAGAAGGACGCGCTGATTTACAAGGGCTACTACCACCTCGGCGTGGCGGTGGACACACCCGAGGGCCTGGTGGTGCCGGTGATCCGCGACGTCGACCGCAAGGGCATTACCGAGCTCAGCCGCGAACTCGGCGCGACCTCGGCCCGGGCGCGTGAGGGCAAGCTCGGCCCGGCCGACCTGCAGGGCGCCTGCTTCACCATCTCCAGCCTGGGCGGCATCGGCGGGACCAGCTTCACGCCCATCGTCAACGCCCCCGAGGTGGCTATCCTCGGCGTGGTCCGGTCCAAGATGGCGCCGGTGTGGGACGGCTCGGCGTTCGTGCCGCGGCTGATGCTGCCGCTCTCGCTGTCCTACGACCACCGGGTCATCGACGGCGCGCTGGCCGCCCGGTTCGCCCGGTACCTGTGCGGGGTGCTGGAGGACATCCGGCGGCTGGTGCTCTGACATGGAGAACCAGACCACCGAGGTGCTCGTGCTCGGCGCCGGGCCGGGCGGGTACACGGCCGCGTTCCGGGCCGCGGACCTGGGCAAGAAGGTCGTGCTCGTGGACAGCGGGGCAGCTCTCGGCGGGGTCTGCCTGAACGTCGGCTGCATCCCGTCCAAGGCGCTGTTGCACGCGGCCAGGGTGATCGCGGAAACCCGGGAGATGAGCGAGAACGGCGTCTCGTTCGGCCCCCCTTCTATCGACCTCGACCGGCTACGGGCCTGGAAGGATGGCGTGGTCGGCCGGCTCACCGGCGGCCTGGCCACGCTGGCCAGGCAGCGCAAGGTCACCACCGTCCGCGGCTACGGCCGGTTCACCTCGCCGCATGAGCTGGCGGTGGAGCTGGCCGAGGGCGGCGCGGTCTCGGTCGGCTTCGAGCACGCGATCATCGCGGCCGGCTCGGAGGCGATCACGCTGCCGTTCATCCCGGCGCCGGACCCGCGGGTCATCGACTCCACCGGGGCGCTGGAAGTCGAGGAGGTGCCCGGGCGGCTGCTCGTGATCGGCGGCGGGATCATCGGGCTGGAGATGGCCACCGTGTACCACGAGCTCGGCGCGCAGATCACCGTCGTGGAGCTGCTCGACCAGCTCATCCCCGGCGCCGACCGCGACGTGGTGGCGCCGCTGGCCAAGCGGGTTTCGCGGCAGTACGAGAACGTTTTCTTGCGGACGCGGGTCACTGGCGTCGAGGCCCGGCCGGAGGGTCTGGTGGTGACGTTCGACGGTGAGAAGGCCCCGGCCACCGATACCTTCGACCGGATCCTGGTGGCGGTCGGGCGCCGCCCCAGCGGTTCATTGATAGGGGCCGAACGGGCCGGGGTCACCGTGGATCCGGCCGGCTTTATCCCGGTCAGTAAGCAGCTGCGGACCAGCGTGCCGCACATCTTCGCGATCGGGGACGTGGTCGGCCAGCCGATGCTGGCGCACAAGGCGATGCACGAGGCGAAGGTCGCCGCCGAGGTCATCGCGGGCAGGAACAGCTTCTTCGACGCCCGCGCCATCCCGTCGGTGGCCTACACCGACCCCGAGGTGGCCTGGGCCGGGGTGACCGAGAACGAGGCCAGGGCGGCGGGCGTGGCGTACGGCAAGGGCGTGTTCCCGTGGGCCGCCAGCGGCCGCTCGCTCACCCTGGGCCGTTCGGAGGGGATGACCAAGGTGCTGTTCGACGAGGCGACCGGCCGGATCATCGGCTGCGGCATCACCGGGCCGTCGGCGGGCGACCTCATCTCCGAGGCGGTGCTGGCCATCGAGATGGGCGCCGACGCGGCCGACATCGGCCTGACCATCCACCCGCACCCCACCCTGTCCGAGACCGTGGCCATGGCGGCCGAGGCGTTCGAGGGCACGATCACCGACCTGTACCTGCCCCGGCGCCCGGGTACGGCGCGGTCAGCTACATAGCGGCCCCTTCGGGGGTGGGCGGGTCGACGATGGTCTCCGGCACGCTGATGCGAAATTTCACCCCGTGCCGCAGCGGAATTGCTTCGACGGTTCCGTGGTGTACGTCGGCGATCCTGCGCACGATCGCGAGGCCGAGGCCCGAGCCGGGCAATGCCCGCGCCTGTGCCGACCGGTAGAAGCGATCGAAAATGTACGGCAGGTCGTCGGCTGGAATTCCCGGCCCGTCGTCGCTGACCTCGACCGTCCCGCCGACGGCCGAGATGCGGATGCGGCCGTCCGGCGGGCTCCATTTCAGCGCGTTGTCGACCAGGTTGCCGATCGCCCGTTCCAGCGCGTCCGGATCGCCGCGGACCAGCGTCGGCCGGAAATCGAGCTCGTACCGCAGCCCCGGCGCCCGGCCGGCGGCCCGTGCTGCGACTCGTTCCGCGACCAGATCCAGCCGGACATCTTCGATGTGGAACGAGGCCTGCCCGTCCCGTGCGAGCTCGACCAGGTCGTTGATCAGCACGCGCAGCTCGCCGGCCTCGGCGAGCGCGGCCGCGGCCAGCGCCGGAACGCTGGGGTCGTCCGGCCGTTCGGCGAGCAGTTCGAGGTTGGTGATCAGGCTGGTGAGCGGGGTGCGCAGCTCGTGCGAGGCGTCGGCGACCAGCCGGCGTTGCGAGCCCGCCGATTCGTCCAGCGCGGCCGTCATCGCGGCGAATGCCTGCCCGAGCCGGCTGATCTCGTCCTGGCCTGGCGTCTCGATCGGCGCGCTGAGGTCGCCGGTGGCCCTGATCCGCTCGACGGTTTCGGTCAGCCGGCCGACCGGGCGCAGCACCCGGCCCGCGGCCAGCCGGGCCAGCACCGCCGCGCCGATCGCGGCGACCGGCACGAGCGCGGCGAGCAGCCAGCCGAGCGACGTCTGAGTCGATGTCGCATCCGACGCCGGCCGGGCGACCCGGACCAGTACCCCGGGTTGGTCCGGGAACTGCATGGTGTAAATGCGGTAGACGACGTTTCTGTAGGCCTCGTCCTGGAAATACGGCTTGGCCTTCCCGTTCGCCACCTGGACGTCGTGACCGGTGACGCCGACGAACCCGTTCACCGGGCCGGCCGTGGCATCGGGCAGGATCTGCAGCTGCGTACTGCCGAACGGGACCAACTGCCCGACGGTGTGGGCTTGCTTGAGCTTCGTCGCTATGGTCTGCGCGTTCGCGGCCACCTGTACCAGGGAGGCGTCGTCCTGTCCGCGCAGGTTCGCGCCGACCGCCGGATAGATAACCGCCGCCACGGCCGCCAGCGCGACGAAGACGACCGCGCCGACAGCGATCGCGACCCTGGCGCGCAGGCTCATGGCTCTTCTCGCAGCACGTAGCCGATCCCGCGGACGGTCTGGATCAGCCGCGGCTCGCCCATCTTCCGCCGCAGATAGCCGATATAGACCCACAGCCCGTTCGATTCCGGGCCGAAGTCGTAACCCCACACCGATTCGAATATCTGGGTCCGGGACAGCACCCGGCCCGGGTTGCGCAGGAACAATTCGAGCAGCGCGAATTCGGTCTTGGTCAGCGGCAGCCGTTGGCTGCGGCGACGTGCCTGGTGGGCCGCGACATCGAGCTCGATGCCGGCGAACCGGAGCAGGCCGGCGCCCGCGCCGCTGCGCCGCAGCAACGCGCGCAGCCGCGCCCGCAGTTCCTCGAGCGCGAACGGCTTGGCCAGGTAGTCGTCGGCGCCGGCGTCCAGCCCGGCGACCCGGTCGGACACCAGGTCTCGCGCGGTCAGCATCAAGATCGGGGTGTCGTCGCCGCGTGCCCTGATCGCGCGGCACACCTCGAGCCCGCCCGGCTCGGGCATGAGGACGTCGAGCACGACGGCATCATGCCGGAGCCGCAGCAGCGTGGCCAGCGCGGCGGCGCCGTCGCCCGCCGTGGATACTTCGTAGCCGTCACGGTGCAGCGCATGGGTCAGCGCGCTGCGTACCGCCTCGTCATCGTCGACCACGAGGACCCGCACCAGGCCAGTATCGCGCACCTTCCTTAACCGGCCTTCTCCGATGGCGTCAGCTGCCCTGGGCCAGGCTCTGCTTGGCGTGCATCAGCGCAGTGTCCAGCTGTTGGGTGCTGACACCGAGCGTACGGGCGGCCGCCGCGAAGGCCGGCGACGACGTGTCGGCATGGCCCGCCGCGAACAGCGGCTGGAGCGCCGCGCCGACCCGGGCCGTGCTGACGTGCAACTCCGCGGCGACCGCCGCCACCATCGCGTCGTGGCCCTGCTGTTCCTCGGCGGCCTTGGAGCTGGCCGGAGGGGTCTTGGCGCCGTCCGGGCCCGGCTTGGCCTGTGGGCCGCCGGCCAGGCTCTGCTTGGCGTGCGCGAGCGCGGTCTGCAGCTGCCCGGTGCTGACGCCGAGCGCACGGGCGACCGCCGCGAAGGCCGGCGACGACGTGTCGGCATGGCCCGCCGCGAACAGCGGCTGGAGCGCCGCGCTGACCCGGGCCGTGCTGACGTGCAGGTCCCGGGCCACCGCCGCCACCATCGCGTCGTGGCCCGGCCGCTCGCTGGCGGACATGGTCGTGGCCGGGGCGCCGGGCTTGCCGCCCGTCGCCGCCGCTACCGCGACGGTGCTACCCGCGGCGAGAGCCGCGGTGACCGTCGCGGCGGCGGCGATCATCCTGGTTCGGTGGCGCATGCGAATCCTCCTCGGGTTGGCGGCTTGCACCCAAAGGGAATCAAGCGGGACTCAGGCTGGCCGAAGAAGTTCCTTATCGCGGCCTAAGAAACTTCGCCGCGGCCTCCCCCGGGACCCGCACCGTAGGCACCTTCCGCCCCGCTGGGCCGGGGCGGGCCGGGCTTCGAACGCACTGAAACCCCGATTCCATAGCGCCAGAACGCCGTGGATTCGGGGTTTCATGTCGTTACGAGGCGGCGCTGAGGGCGAGGGTGGGCGGCGCGGCATAGTGTGGGGTGCCGTGTCAGATCGTGAGCTGGTGGTACTCGGCACGGCGAGTCAGGCGCCCACCCGCAGCCGCAATCACAACGGGTACTTCCTGCGCTGGGACGACGAGGGCCTGCTGTTCGACCCGGGTGAGGGAACGCAGCGGCAGATGCTGTTCGCCGGGGTCACGGCCAGCCAGGTCACCCGCATCTGCATCACCCACTTCCACGGCGATCACTGCCTCGGCCTGCCGGGCGTGCTGGCGCGGATGTCGCTGGACCGGGTGCCGCACCCGGTGGAGATCTGCTACCCGGCGGGCAGCCGGGAGGTGTTCGGTCGGCTGCGGCACGCGTCGCTGTTCCGCGACGTGCTCGACCTGCGCGAACGGCGGGTCAGGGGGGCGGAGGCGGTCATCGGCACGTCCCCGTTCCGGCTGGAAGCGCGGGCGCTGTCGCACAGCGCGCCGACCGTCGGCTACCGGCTGACCGAGCCGGACGGGCGGCGGATGCTGCCGGACCGGCTGGCCGCCCTGGGCATCGCCGGGCCCGACATCGGGCGGCTGCAGCGTTCCGGGCGGCTCAAGGCGGGCGGCCGGACGGTGACGCTGGAGCAGGTGAGCGAGCCGAGGCCGGGCCAGCGGTTCGCGTTCGTCATGGACACCCGGCTGTGTGACGCGGCCTTCGCGCTGGCGGACCGGGCGGACATGCTGGTCTGCGAGTCCACCTTCGCCAACGCCGAGGCCGCGCTGGCCCGCGACTACGGGCACCTGACCGCCGGGCAGGCCGGGCAGATCGCGGCGCAGGCCGGGGTGCGGCTGCTCGTCCTGACCCACTTCTCGCAGCGCTACGAGCACGGTCCCGAGGGCGACCAGCGGCTGGCCGGGGAGGCGGCGGCCGTGTTCGGCGGCGAGGTCGTGCTGGCCCGCGACCTGGACCGGATACCCGTACCCCCGCGGCGTGGCACCGTCCGCCCTGGTTGATATAGTTAGCAATGCTTGCCATATTAAGCGGCGCCGGCGGTCCTTGGTCCGGGCCGCGGCCGGAGGTGGCGGGATGAGCCGGACCAGGTACGCCCGCAGCGGCGCGCTGCGGATTGCCTATGAGCTGCGCGGAACCATGCACTGGCGGCGGCCGTGGCTGGTGCTGATCCAGGGGATGGGGCTGGACCACACCGGCTGGGGGCCGGTGTTGCGCAGGCTGCGGCGGCACTTCCGGCTCGTGCTGGTGGACAACCGCGGCTTCGGGCGCAGCGACCGGCCGACCGGATCGTTCGCGGTGGCTGACATGGCCGGCGATGTCGCGGCGGTGCTCGACGCGGCCGGTATCCGACGGGCGCATGTGATGGGAGCGAGCCTGGGCGGCATGGCAGCCCAGGAGCTCGCGATCAGGCACTCCGAACGGGTCGACGGCCTGGTCCTGGCCTGCACGACGCCGGGCTGGCTGTTCGCCTACCCGATGCCCTTGGCCTCGGTGCGGCTGCTTGCTGCGACCGCCCGCCTGCCGGCCGAGGCGGCGCGCCTCCGCCACACGGAGAATGCCCTGGCCGCAGGTCCGGACCGGCCGGAACTCGTGCGGCGCCTGCTGGCGGTGCAGGGTTCCCGTCCGGCGGACAGCTCGGTCCTGTCGGCCCAGGCGTTCGCCGGTTCCCGGTACGCGGGCCGTCCCCTGGCCCGCATCCGGGCCCGCACGCTGGTGCTGCACGGCGGCGCGGACGCCGTGGTCGACCCGCGCAACGGCAGGCTGCTCGCGGCGCGTATCCCCGGTGCCCGGCTGGTGACCTTCCCCGGTCTTGGCCATCTGCTCTTCTGGGAGGACCCGGACGGTTTCGCCGCGGCGGTGGCGTCATTCCTGCTCGGCCTGCGCCCCGGTTCGTGATATCGGTTGCAGTAAGGAGGTGTCGGGCGATGGATTCGTTCTCGGGCAAGCTCGCGGTGGTGACAGGTGGTGGCTCCGGCATGGGCCGTGAGCTCGTCCGCCAGCTGGCGGCACAGGGATGCTCGGTCGCGGCCTGCGACCTGAACGCGGATACCGTGGCGGAGACCGCGGCCCTGGCCCGGGAGGGCGCCCCGCCCGGTGTCCGGGTCAGCGGCCATGCCTGCGACGTCGCCGAGGAGGCGCAGGTGCTGCGGTTCCGCGACGAGCTGCTGGCCGAGCACGCGAGCGATCACGTCGACCTGGTCTTCAGCAACGCCGGCATCGGCGGCGGCGGCAGTTTCGTCAACGACCGCCGGGAGGACTGGGAGCGCACGTTCGCGGTGGACTGGTGGGGTGTCTACTACTGCGCCCGCGCGTTCCTGCCGCTGCTGATCGCCAGCGGCGACGGGGTCCTGGTCAACACCAGCAGCGTGAACGGCTTCTGGGCCACGCTCGGCCCCGGCATGCCGAACACCGCTTACTGCACGGCCAAGTTCGCGGTGAAGGGCTTCACCGAGGCGCTTATCGAGGACCTGCGCACCAACGCGCCCCAGGTGCGGGTGGCAGTGGTGATGCCCGGGCACGTGGGCACCGACATTGTCGCGAACAGCATGCGCGCCCACGGCGTCGTGCCGGAATCCGGGCCGCTGACCGGTGCCCAGGAAGAACGGCTGGCCGAGCTGATCCGGCGCGGCGTGCTGGCCGAGGGCGCCACGGCCGACGAGATGCGCCAGATGCTGGAGAAGATGAGCGCCGACTTCCGCGACGGTGCGCCGCTCAGCGCGGCCGGGGCGGCCACGATCATCCTGGACGGGGTGCTATCGGGGGCCTGGCGGATCCTGGTCGGCCAGGACGCCGTGGGCCTCGACGGCTACGTACGCGCGAAGCCGGAAGACGCCTACGACTATGCCCTGCTAGCCAGCATGGCGGCGCAGAACGCCGGCGGGGCGGACCAGGGAGAGATGACGTGACACACCCGTTCCGCGTCGCGGTGGAAGCCCGCGACATCGACGCCGCCCTGGCGCTGCTCGCCGAGGACGTCGTCTTCCGCAGCCCGGTGGTGTTCGCCCCGTACCAGGGACGCGAGGCCGTCGCGCCGATCCTGCGTGCCTTCTCGCGGGTCGCGGAGGACTTCCGCTACGTGCGCGAGATCGGCTCGCCCGGCGCGGCCGACCACGTGCTGCTCTTCCAGGCGCGGGTGGGAAGCCGGCAGCTGGAGGGCAGCGACTTTCTCCATAGCGGGGCCGACGGCCTGATCGACGAGCTCACCGTGATGATCCGCCCGCTCAGCGCGGCGCTCGCCTTGGCGGAGGCCATGAAAGCCCAGCTCGCCGGAAACCCAGGTGCGGCGGCCGGAGGCCGGCTGATACCGTGACCGGCATGCAGCGTGCTGGCATGACGACGACGCCGGAGCCGTTCCCGGCGCGCTGATCGCTGACTCAGTCACTAGCCCCGGGGCGAGCGCCCCGGGGCTTGCGCTTTCCCGTGGCCGCCGCCCTTTTTACCTGGCCAGGGAGGCCGCCATGCACGATCACCGCAAGCTCGGCCGTGAGCTCGGGCTGTTCGACACCGACCCGCTGATCGGCGCCGGGCTGCCGTACTGGCTGCCCGCGGGCGCCGCGGTCCGGCACGCGCTGGAGGAGTACCTGCGCGAACTGGAGCGGCGGGCCGGGTACAGCCAGGTCTACTCGCCGGTGCTGGGCAAGCGCGAGCTGTACGAGATATCCGGGCACTGGTCGCACTACCGCGACGGCATGTACCCGCCGATGGAGATAGGCGGGGAACAGGTCGTGCTCCGGCCCAGCCTGTGCCCGCACCACGCGCTGCTCTACCGGTCCCGCGGGCGGAGCTACCGCGAGCTGCCGCTCCGGCTGGCCGAGCTGGGCGGCCAGTACCGGACCGAGCTGTCCGGGGTGCTCGGCGGGCTGACCAGGGTGCGGGCGATGCAGCTGAACGACGCGCACATCTTCTGCACTCCGGACCAGGCCGCGGCCGAGGCCGGCGCCGCGCTGGCGATGATCCGGCAGGCCTACGCCGCGCTCGGCATCGAGCCGACCCGGTACCGGCTGTCGTTGCCCGGCCCGGCCAGCCCAGGCACCGCCAGCAAATACGTGGGCGACCCGCGGATCTGGGACCAGGCCGCCGCCATGCTGGCCGGGATACTCGACGACTCGGGCCTCCCGTGGGAGGCCGACGAGGGAGAGGCCGCGTTCTACGGGCCGAAGATCGACGTGCAGGTGGCCGACGCCGCCGAGCGGGAGGCGACCCTGTCCACCGTCCAGGTCGACTTCTACCAGCCGGACCGGTTCGGCCTGGAGTACACCGGCGCGGACGGGGCCAGGCACCGCCCGGTCATGGTGCACCGCAGCGTCGTCGGCAGCATGGAGCGGGCGGTCGCGCACCTGGTCGAACGGCACGGCGGCGCCTTTCCCGACTGGCTGGCGCCGGAACAGCTCGTGGTGCTGCCGGTGGCGGACGCCCAGGAACAGGCCGCGGCCGAGGTCGCCAGGCAGGCCACCGGGCTCGGGCTGCGCGCCCGGGTCGCGGGACGGGACTCGGGCACCCTGAACCGGCGGATCCGGTCGGCACGGCTGGTCCCGTACCAGGCGGTCATCGGCGAGCGGGAGGCCGCCGCTGGCCAGATCGCGATCCGGCTGCGCGACGGGCGGCGGCTGCCGCCGCTGCCCGCGGACGCGGCGCTGGGCGGCATCGCCGCCCACGTCGCCGCGCACCGCACCGGCCTGTGGGATGCCGCCCTCCGGAGGCCACGCCGACGCCCGCCACGAACGGCAGGTAGGCCAGCCCCGTGCGGGTCGCCGAGTAGCCCTGCACCACCTGCATGTACAGCGTGAGCAGGTAGAACATGGCGAGCATGCCCGCGCCGAGAAGCAGCATCACCGCGTTCGCGCCACCGCGGTTGCGGTCGCGCACCACCCGCGACGGCACCATCGGCGCCCGGCTGCGCCGCTCGATCAGGCCGAACGCGGCCAGCAGCACAACCTTGACCTAGTAAGAAACTCCGACGAGACGCAGTGCAGTTAAAGGTGCTTCAGCGAAACAGTTCAGTCACGTTCTGCGCCAGCAGGCCATATCACTCGTACTGCGGTGTCGTGGTCGCGGGCGTAGGCGACGACATCGGCGGTTCCGCCGTAGGCGCGGGCTGGCTTACCATCCCAGACTGCGTATAGTTCGTCGGCTTCGTCCACCATGAGCTTACTGGCAGCCATATGTGACTCTGCCGTGGATTCGGTGAATGGCAGCCGGCGAACGGCTACCGCCCGGCCTAGCAGACCGTCATATTCGGCATGTGCCTCGGCGGGCAGGCCGTCCCGGTATTCGTCGGCCGGGATGACGACTTCGAGTTTCCCTCCGAGATCGATTACGGCACGGGCGAATATCTGGTCCGCCCCGTCCGCGAGACATGACATTCCGGTCACATCAGCTTGATATCCGGAAAGCGTCTCGCGAATGGCTTCATCGATCAGGTGGGTGGTGCGGGCGTTCAGGCCACGGTGGCCGGATACGGCGATGCGAGGCATAAAAGCTCCTCACAAGAGTGTGGTGCGGAGTTGATCATCGAAGTTCCGGACGTGGCTGGTGGCCGGACCCATATAATTACGGCGGAAACGCCTGGCCTTTTCGATCACGCGTTCCGATGAGTAGGCGATGCCGATTCCTAGCGCCTCGGAGGCAAGCCGGAACGATTCGTCGACTCGTTCGCTGTCTCTCTTATCTATGCCATCTTGGCGGGCGGCCGTGGCCACCTCGAACATGACGGCCGCGCGTTGCTTCGGCGCGGGCTGCGTGGCTGACAGCGAGTCGGCAAAGAATGCCAGAGCGTCGGCCGCACGGTTGAGCCTGACGGCGACCAGCGCCTGGTATCCGGCGAGTTTCGGCTGATCGAAGGAAAATACCCAGGGCCAGGGTACCGGGGCAGATTCTGAGCCTTGCTCAATGGCTTTCCTGGCCTTGATCAGCGCGCGATCGGCATCTGCGGCCTTGCCGATGGCCGCGAGGCTGAGCGCTTCAATAGCATATAGCCAGGCCTGCGGCGTCGGATGCGGCGCCTCGCCAATCTGGCGTCGCGCTTCAGCGATAAGCGCGAGACCGAGACCCGGGTTATCTCCATCGATCTCGAATGCGGCCAGGCTGCCGAGCATGTAACCGGCGAGCAGGTCTTGCCTCGCGACACGAGCCCGGTCAATCGCCAGCCGGTAATAAGTCCGCGCGGTGCCGATATCGTGCATGTCGGCGTGCAGCCAGGCGGCGAATCCCGCAGCCTCGCTCACCGCGGCGGCAATCTCAGAGGCGAATGGCGATTTACGAGCACGGGAAAGTAGGTGGTTAGCCATTTCCACATGTGCTGTGACGCCTCGCGTCAGATCACGAGCGGGGGTCGTTGAATCGAGCCGGCGCTGAGCGCCGGTAATGGCAGTCAGGGTTGGCGCGGTCGTCTCGTCCACCTCTGACCGTGCGGGCAGAGGGATAAGCGCGAGCACCATGGCCTTACCGAAATCACGGCGTTTCGTCGGATCATCACCTCCCGGATCGCTGAACCTGAGCAGGTGAACAGGAACGCCAAGTTTGCGGGATATTTCCCGGACCTGGTCGACGGTTAGCGCCTGCTGGCCGCGCAGCACGTTCGACACCCAGCTCTGGGAGTAGCCCACGGCCGACGCGAGCTGCTTCTGCGTCCAGCCGTGCGCGCGCCTGATCTCCTCAAGCAGCGTCGCGAAGTCGCAACTCGCGAGAGCGGCAGCCACCACTGGGGCGGCCCACCACTCCGGCGGCAGGTGTCCTGTCACCTGGTCCATGCAACCTAGGGTACGCGCCGCCTTGCAGAGTGGCTCTACCAGTATTAGTAATCGACTGTCGCGTATCACTAATAAGCACTGGCGACCGGCCTTGGCGGCCCCGCACTATCGACCGTGCACGTGCCGTGTCTCATCACGATAAACGAACTGTAGCCACCCAAGAGCATGATTGCAGCGGCCAGCGATACAAAAGGGACAGGATGTGAAAACGGCAAAGCACCCGGCATACGCGCTGACGACATACGAGCTGAAAGATCTACGCATCACGCTAGAACGCGCGATCAGCGAAACTCCTCCGGATATGCCAGTCGCTGAATATCTGCGCAACGATCTCGCCGAGGTGATAGCCGAACAGGAGCAGCGGGCACGTATCCAGCAGGTCAGCAGGCGGGACGACGATCAGGATCACTACTGCGTCAGGCAGCAGAACACGGCCGAGCTTGAAAGCGTGAAACGGCAACTACAGGCAAATCTTGGGCTCATCAACGATGATTCCCCGGCACACGTGCCGATTCAGGCTCACTTGCGGGCAATAGACACCGAACTTGCCGAGCGTGCTGACCGTCATCAAGCCAGCGGGATATTGCCATGACAATAACTGCCGATCCGCTGGCCGTACTGACTAATGAATACGGCACGGAATGGAAAGTGTGGCGTCCGGGCGGAACGGAATTCCTGAGTCCGGTACCCGGCCTGTCGACGCGGAAACAGAAACTAGCCGAGCCTAATCCCGCCCGGCTTCCTGCCCGCCGCGAATGCCTTATGAGCAGCTCCTGGGGTCGGTAGTGGCGAGATCGCTCTGCCCTACCGACCCCAATAATTCTGGCCAGATTCGGGAATGCGGTGGCATTGCCGGCGCCCGGCACGACGCATCAGCCGTCACACCAGTCTCGCGGGTGGATCATCGTGGGCCGAAATACCCGCCATAGGGGGCAAAGCGACCCACGAAGATATGATCTGCCGCCTGACGGCGACATCAAGTTGAGAGGCATGAGTTCAGGGATGGCGCTTGTAACGGGAGGGGCGGCTGTGAGCAGTGCCGGATGGGTCGATATGCCGTTGGTCACGCTCGAACCGGACCAACGGCATCGACCCATCCGTGGGCGGGTGCGCGGGGGTCAGCTGAGTTCGGTTTCGCAGACGGACTGGAGGTGGGGGACGCCGGAGGCGTCCGCGACGGTGCGGTCGAAGCGGATGCGCGCCCGGCGGCCGTCGAACTCGAGGGCGGAGAGCATGTTGTGGAACCAGGAGCCGCGGGTGATCCGCCACCGGAGCCGCGTCCTGGGCGCCCCGGCCAGCCGGGCGATCCCGGTGCCGGCCACCCCGCCGGGCCGGGACGTGGTCAGCTGCTGCCCGCGCCGGAAGCGTTCTGGCAGCGTGTTGTGGATCGGCGAGCAGACCGCCTGGTAGACCGAGCTGCGGGGGTTCGTCCCGGGCGGGAAGTCCACCGCGGCCAGGTAGCTGTGGTGAATGTCCCCGCCGAGCACGGTGACCGACGCGGGCGGGCGGCCCTGCTCCCCCGTCGCCAGTCCGGTAAGGAGCTGCTCGAAAAGGCCGAACGACCGGCCGAACGCGGCCCAGTGTTCCAGGTCAAGCTCCCGGCGCACCCGTTCGGCGGCCCGGGCCGCGCGCTTGCCCCAGGCTCCGCCGCAGACGGCCTCGTTCCACGCCTCCAGACCGTGGATGCCGTACGGGAGCAGCAGCGGCAGCGAGGTGGCCAGCACCACGTGGTTCCAGTCGCCGGCCACCGACTCGGTGACCCACCGCCACTCCGCCTCGTCCACCATCAGCCGCCGGCCCTCGTCGAGCACCCGGCCGCCGCGCGAGTCGATCACGACGATCCGCACCCCGCCGAAGGTGCGCCGGAAGCTCCACTGGAGGCCGTCGACCTGCTGGTCGGCCTGGACGGCGAACTCGCCGAGCACGTCGGCGTGATCACCGGGCTCCTGTATCCGTTGCCACAGCTCGTTCTTGGCGAGTTCCGCCGGGGACAGGTTGCCCAGGTGCTGATAGATCCAGTAGCTCATGTAGGCGGCGCGGATCCGCTCCGGCCACCACGGCTTGGCCTGGTAGTCGCGGCGCCAGGCGGCCGAGGTGTTCCAGTCGTCGTGCACGTCGTGGTCGTCGAAGATCATCGCGGTGGGGACGACGGACAGCAGCCAGCGCACCGAGGGCTCGGTCCAGGCCTCGCGGTACAGGAAGCAGTACTCGCCGAAGTCCGCGACCTGGTAGCCGGGCGGTTCGGCCGGGTCGCGATGCTGCTCGATGAGCTCGCGCGTGGCCGGCCCCGGGTTATCGGCGTAGACCTGGTCGCCGATCAGCATCATCAGGTCGGGCCACCGCTCGTGCGGCGTCCCGCGCAGGTCCAGGGCGTAGGCGACCAGCGCGTCCGGGCCGTGTTCCTCCTCGTCCCGCTGCGCGCGGCGGGAGCTGAGCCGGCGCGGCAGAATCGGCAGCTCGGCGATCCGGCAGGAGCCGAAGGCGAGCCGGAGTGGCCGGCCCGGGTCCGGCGTCCTGAACACGCTCGGCGGGAACTCCGAGTCCGGCTCGGGCCAGCGGATGGCGCCGTCCAGGGCGACCTGGTACTCGTACTCGGTTCCCGGGATCAGGTCACCGATCACCACCAGCGCGTAGTGGTGCCCGGCGACCTCGAAGGTCCGCGCCTGGTGCCTGAGGATCTCCACCTCGCAGGCCCGTTCGGTCTCGACCCAGATCGTGGCCTCGGTCTCGCCGACGTAACGCAGCAGCGGGCCCAGTGTGAGCAGGGGTGCTCCGGTGTCGCCATCTGTCATGGCCGCTACCTACCCGGCATCGGCCTTCTCATGACGAACAGGACGCTGACGGCCAGCGCGGCGGCCAGGACGGCGATGCTGACCAGCGCGGCGGCGCTGTAGCCGGAGCCGGCCGGGAACGGGTGCCCGGCCGGCGTGGACAGGACAAGCACGGTGGCGCTCAGCGCGCTGGCGATGGCGTAGGCGACGGTCCGCACGAGCTGGTAGAAGCTGATCGCGCTGCCGGTCTCGGAGGCGGGCACGCCGCCGGTGATCTGCAGCGGGTTGACCGCGTAGACGCTCCCCACGCCGAGGCCGGAGACGGCCATGACGGCGACCAGCCCCAGGTAGCTGTCCCTGACGGTCAGGAACAGCACCATCGAGACGATCAGCAGCACGCAGCTCGCCGCCACCACGAACTCGGCCGAGGTGCGCCGGGCGGCGCGCGCGGCGAACCGGCTGGCGGCGAAGCTAGCCAGGGAGAACGGGGTGAGCAGGGCCGCGGCCACGACCACCGGCGCGCCGAGGCCGTAGCCGGCCGCGGGCGGGGTCTGGGCGAAGCGGACGGCCAGCGACATCAGCGGGTAGAAGCCGACGGCGATCAGGAAGACGGTGAGGTTGGCGGCCAGTACCGTCCGGCGGCCGAGCAGCCGCAGTTCGATCAGCGGATGCCGAACGCGCTGCTCCCAGCCGGCCCAGACGGCCAGCAGCGTCACCGAGGCGGCCGCCCCGGCGAGGGTGGCGGCCGACGTCCAGCCCCAGGCCGGTCCCTGGGCCAGCACCAGGAGCAGCCCGGCGATCCCCGCGCCGAGCAGGACGGCGCCTGTGACGTCGACCCGGGCCGGCCGGGCCGGGCTGTCCGGCAACGTCACCAGGGCCGCGGCCAGCGCCAGGGCGCTGAGGCCGGCCGCGAACCAGAACGGTGCGGACAGGCCCAGGGCCTGGGCGAGCAGGCCGACCAGCGGGTAGCCGATGCCGATGCCCGCCGCGGTGGTCACCCCGATCAGCACGATCGCGGACCGTGACCGGTCCGCGGGCAGGTCGTCGCGGGCGACCGCGGTGGCCAGCGGGACCAGGCCGAGCCCGGCGCCCTGCAGCGCCCGGCCGGCCAGGAACGCCGCGAAGCCGGCCGGGAGCGCGGACAGCACGCAGCCGGCCAGCATGACCGCCACCGCGCCGACGGTGGTCAGGCGGCGCAGCCGCCCGTCGCCGAGGCGTCCCATCAGCGGGGTGGCCACCGCGCCGGCCAGCAGCGTGATGGTCAGCGTCCACTGCGAGGCCGCGAGCGAGACCCGCTCGACGCGCTGCACGGTCGGCAGCAGCGGCGTGCCCAGGCTGGCCACGGCGGTGGACTGGACCGCGAGGAACACCAGCACCGCGGCGAGCAGCCGCGGCGAGGTAGGACGGCGGGAGACAGCGGAAACTGAGATCACGATCCACGGTAAGAACGATCTACTCATGTTGTCCAAGACCGATTTGGCATTTCTTTATGCTCTGAGAGCATGAGAGCATGGACCTGCTCCAGCTGCGCTATTTCCAGGCCGTCGCCCGCCACCAGCACGTGAGCCGGGCCGCGGCCGAGCTCCGCGTCGCCCAGCCCGCCTTGAGCCGGGCCATCGCCCGCCTGGAGGCCGAGCTCGGCGTCCCGCTCTTCGACCGCCGCGGACGGCGGGTCCGGCTCAACCGGTTCGGCGCGATGTTCCTGGCCCGGGCCGGCCGGGCGCTGGACGAGCTCGACCAGGGCCAGCGCGAGCTCGGCGACGCCGCCGGGCTGGCCCAGGGGACGGTGGCCGTCGCCGCCGAGACGCTGCGCACGCTCAGCGGCCTGGCGGCCGGCTTCCTGGCCGGGCACCCCGGCGTGAGCTTCCGGCTCTTCCAGTCGCCGGCCCCGGCGATGGCCGCCCAGTTGCAGGCGGGCGAGGTCGACCTGTGCCTGGCCTCGCAGCCCTTGCCCGGACCCGCGCTCACCTCCGTCGAGTTGCTCAGCGAAGAGGTCCTGCTGGCCGTCCCCCCGTCGCACCGCCTGGCCGGGCGCACCCGCGTCGCGGTCGGCGAGCTAGCCGGCGAGCCCTTCGTCACCACCCGGCCCGGCTACTGGCAGCGCGCCCTCACCGACCGGCTCTTCACCGACGCGGACATCGTGTGCGAGGGCGACGAGCCCTACGCGATCCGCGGCCTGATCAGCGCCGGGGTGGGCATCGGGCTGATGCCGGCCATGGCCAGGCGGCTGGCTCCCGACCCGCCGGTCGGCTGGCTGCACCTGGATGCCCCGTACCTGGATGCCCCGTCCCGGCGCACGCTCAGCCTGGTCCGGCGCGCCGACGCCTACCGGCCCGCCGCGGCCCGGGCCCTCGCCGATTTCGCGGCCGGCTACTTCCGCACCTGGCGCGGCGACGCCTAGGCGTGGGCGGCCGCGGCGGCCGCGGCCAGCTGCGCCACCGGGGGCTTCTTGATGTCGGAGTGCGCTCCGGAGAACGACTCGTTCTTGGTGTCGTTGATGACGCTGGCGGCGTCGATCCGGTAGAAGGTGCCGGGCGCGAGGCCGTAGCCGGTGCCGCCCTGGGCGGGCATGGCCCGGTCTACGGCCGGCTTGACGGCCTGGAAGCCGTCGGAGCCCATGCCGCCCCACCGGTCGGCGACGGCGGCGGCCGCGTCCTGATGGGCCAGGAAGGAGGCCTTGGGGTACCAGACGCCGACGGCCCAGTCGTAGACGGTGTGGGTGGCCACCAGGGGGCCGTGCACCCGGTCGGCGTAGGCGTTCAGGGCGCCAGGGCTGCCGAACGGGTTGTCCTGGGCGTGGGCGAAGGACCAGTGCGAGAACGCGCCCTGGAGAAGCAGCAGCGAGGCGACCGGGCTGCTGGCCGGCCCGCCCACGCCGGACAGCGCGAAGGAAACCAGCCGGGCGCCGAAGCTGTGCCCGATCAGGTGCACCCGGACGGCGGGCGATTGCGCGTGCAGCGCGGCGAGCAGGGGCCCGAGGCCGTTCCGGCCGACGGTCCCGGCGCGGGCCTTCATGGTGTTGTAGGAGAACACCCGCAGGACGTCCTTGGCGCCCCCGATGGCCTTGCCGAACCAGTCGCCGAGGCCCTGCTGCGCGCCGGCCGGCGGCGTGCTGCCGAAGGCATCCGCGACCGCCTGGTAATCCGCGGCGGGGTCGTCGGTCAGCAGCAGCGCGGTCTCGCCTGCGTCCTCGAATTCGCCGTCGGGCGCGGGCGGCGGCGACAGCGACTTGATCAGCTGGCTGATCTGCTCGAGTCGCTGTTGTTTCGCGGCGTCGGACTCGGCCGCCCCGGCCGCGCCCTCGCCGTCGTCGATGAGCTGGCCGATCTGCGTGATGGCAGCGGCCTGCGCCGGGTCGGCGAACCCGGGCCGCAGCGCCGCTGCGATGTCGGCTCCCGACAGCGCGGCGGTCCCGGCGCTGAGGTCGACCACGGCACCGCCGTCCGCCTGCTGAGCGCCAGCGGCGGGCGGAGGGGTCGCCGGGGTCGGCGGGAACCACAGCGACGGCCAGTAGATGCCGGCGAAGCCCATCGTCCCGATGCCGACTAGGCCGTGCGCGGCGGTGCGGATCATCGGGAACATCGTGTCGTACAGCTGGCGCGCGCTGTCCTGCGACGTGCCCCATCCGTGGCTGAAGACGAATAGGTCGGTGACGCCCGCCGCGGCCACCTCAGCCAGGAAGCTGCCCTGAGCGGGCGACGCCAGCTTCCCGTCCTCGTTGAACTGAAGGTCCCAGACCGGTTCACCGGTCGGTAGTGGTTGCATGGCTGTAGCCCTTTCTGTCAGACGTTGGCGAGCATCCGCATCAGGTCGACCAGGCCGGCGCCCTGTGCGTACCGTTCGCGCCCCAGGTCGGTGGCGCTCTGCGTGAGAAGGCTCTTGACCTGCTCCGGACGACCGATGAACTCCGGCCGGGCGGACAAGAACGCGGCGACGACGCCGGAGACGTGCGGCGCGGCCATGGACGTGCCGGACAACTCGGCGTAGGTCAGCAGGCTGGCCGGGTCCGCGGCGCCCGCGGGCGGGTCAAAACCGGCGCCCGCGCGGACCTGGCCGGCGGCGGCGGAGGCGATCCACTCGCCCGGCGCCACCACGTCCGGCTTCATCCGGCCGTCCAGGGTCGGGCCCTTGCCGGAGGTCCAGGTGACACCGAAGGCATGGGGCGCCTCGCGGTGCGTCGATCCCACCGCGATGCAGTCCCGCGCGTGGGCGGGCTCGGTGATCGACCCCATGATGGCCGAGGTGTTGGCCGAGTCTCCGCGGGTCGTGCTGGCCCCGTAGTTACCCGCCGACACCACCACGACGACACCGGAGGCGACCAGCAGGTCCACGGCCTGGCACAGCGGGGACTGGCCCGCGGCGTACTGGTCCGGCTGCCATTCGCAGCCCAGGCTCATGTTGATCCCGTGCACGCGCAGCAGGCCCGGGTCGACGTTGACCTCCGTACGCAGATAGGTCAGGGCCCGGATGACCGCGGCCGAGGAGGTGACCCAGGTGCCCTGCGGGCTGCGGCGCATGACCTTCAGGCTCACCAGCTCGCAGGCAGGCGCCATGCCGGACAGCTTGCCGACGCGAGTGCGCGGGACGTACCCGCTGTCCCCGGCTTCCTTCGAGTCCGCGACCAGCGGAACGGAACCATCGGGCGAGCAGCCGGCGATGATTCCGGCCACGTGAGTGCCGTGCCCGCTCTCGTCGGACAGGCCGGAGCCGGGAGCAGCCGACGCCGGAGTGTCCGGGTTGACCAGGTAGCTGAAATCGCGGTGCAGCTGACTGGTCAGGCCCTGCGGCGGCATGTCCCCGTGGCCCTCCCTGGCCAGCTCGAGGGCTGAAAAGTGCGGATGACAGGCGTCGATCCCGCTGTCGATGACGGCCCAGACGATCCCGCGCCCGCGGGCGTCGTAGGAGCGCCAGGCCGCGTCGACCTTCACGGTCGGTGCCGAACGGTCGATCTGGGGCTGCAAGGTGTAGTCCGGCCAGATCCGGAAGATGATCGGGGGAAGCCCGCTCGCCCGGGCGGAGCTGTGGTCTTGGCCGGCCATCTCCTGCGCGTCGGCGCGGGACAGAACGCACTGATAGAGCTTGGGCGCAACCAGTGCGAGCCGCGGCGGGACGGGCGGCTGGACCGCACTGACCGATGTGGGTTCGGCCGGCCACGACCCTCCGGCCCGGTCGGCGTACTGCTCCCACAATGCGTAGAAGGCTCGCCGGACCGCGTCCAGGCCGCCCGGGTAGCGCAAGTTGAGCTCGACCAGCATGGGGACTTTCTCGCCCGGATCGACCTGGTCCTGGTCCGCCGCGCCCTCCGGCGGCAGCCTCAGGTCCCCCACCAGGACCGACCGGACGCGGTGCGCTGCCTCGTAGGTCATGGCCCCTCCCCACCCCTGTTACCCGAACGGAGGAGGCACCGGCCTGAAAAATACAATCCTGGGCTAGGCCGGGACGCCGAACAGCCCTAATCCTCGAACAACAGGGAGTCGAGCCCGCGGCGGACGCCCACGGCGTCCGCTACCCGGCGCACGGCCAGCAGGGTACCCGTGACGTACGGGGCCGGGGTCAGCCCCGGGTCGTGCCGCATGACCAGCCGCTCCCCCGGCCCGGCGAAGACCACCTCGGTGCTGACCACGAAGCCCGGCAGCCGGACCGAGTGGACCCGGGTCCCGCCGACCTCCGCCCCGCGCGCCTCGGCCGGTCCCTCCAGGTCGGCGAGCGGCACGGCGCGGGCCGGCTCGCGGACCTGGCCCAGGGTCTCGGCGAGATCACGCGCCGTGCCGCTGGGCACGTCGGGCTTGGCATCGCTGGCGTAGTCGATGATCTCCCAGGCGCCGATGTGCGCCGCGGCCATCGTGGCGGCGCGGCGCAGCACGGCGGCCATGACCGAGAAGTTCCCGGCCGCGATCACGCCGACCCCCCGGTCGCGGGCCAGCCGGTCGATCTCGGCGTAGTCGCCGGCGGTCAGGCCGCTGGTGCCGATGACCACGTGCACCCCGGCCTCGATCGCGGCCCGCACGTTGCCCCGGACCGCGGCGGCGCTGGTGAAGTCGACCAGCACGTCGGCCGGCGCGGCGGCGAGTGCGTCGGCGGCGGTCGCGTAGACCGTGCCCTGCCCGGCCGCGGACCGGGAGACGCCCGAGGTCAGCGTGAGGTCCTCGGCAGCGTCAATGGCGGCGAGGATGGGCGGCGCCGTCCACCCGGTGACGCCCGCGAAACAGATATTGATCATGGCCCTGACTCTAGGGGCGACGCGGAAGGTATGAGAGTGGCGCTCTACCCAATAGATTCGGTAGAGCGCCACTCTCACTGGGGACCGGTGGTACTGCCGGGGAGGGGGGCGGTGGGGCCGCTGGTGGGGCTGCCGCGGAGCAGGTAGGCCGAGCTGAGCAGCTCGGGTTGCTCGCGCAGCTCGCGGGCCAGGCCGGAGAAGCGGATCCGGCCGCCCTCCATGATGTGCGCGTGGTGGGCCAGGCCGAGCGCGACGGTGGCGAACTGCTCGATCAGCAGCACGCCGGTGCCGGATTCGGCCACCGCGGCGATGACCGGGATCAGCCGGCTGACCACGACCGGGGCCAGGCCGAGGGACAGCTCGTCGATCAGCAGGTAGCGCGGCTGCGTGATCAGGGCCTGGGCCAGCACGACCATCTGCTGCTCGCCGCCGGACAGGGTCCGGGCGGCGGCGGTGAGCCGCTGGCCGAGCTGGGGGAACAGCTCGAGGACCCGGTCCCGGCCGGCCTGGGCCTGCTCGCGGGTCAGCGCGTAGCTGGCCACCCGCAGGTTGTCCTCGACGGTCAGGTCGGGCAGCAGCCGGCGGCCCTCGGGCACGATCGCCACGCCCGCCTGCCTGATCCGCTCCGGGCGGCGGCCGGCGATGTCCGCGCCGTCCAGGAGCACGGCGCCGGAGCGCGGCCGCAGCACGCCGCCGACGGCCAGGACCAGCGTGGACTTGCCCGCGCCGTTCGGCCCGAGCAGGGCGGTGACCTGGCCGGCCGCGATCTCGACCGAGACGTCCCTGACCACGGCGCGGCCGCCGCGCTCCACGGTGAGGTCCCGCAGTTCCAGGGCGCCGCTCATGCCACTCCCAGGTAGGCGCGGATCACGGCGTCATCGCGGAGCACCGCGGCGGTCGGTCCGGACGCGATCAGCTTGCCGAAGTCGAGCACCGCGGTGGTGGCGCAGCAGGCCGAGACCAGGCTCATGTCGTGGTCGACCAGGATGGTCAGCGCGCCGGTGTGCTCGGGGATGCGCTGGATCACCTCGGCCAGGTGGCTGGTCTCGCCGTCCGGCAGCCCGGCGGCGGGCTCGTCGAGCAGCACCAGCCGCGGCCGCCCGACCACGGCGCGGGCCACCTCGACCAGGCGGCGCTGGCCGGCCCCGAGCGTGCGCACCGTGGTCTCCGGGTCGGCGTCGAGGCCGGTGAACGTGATCGCGTCCAGCACGTCAGCGCGGCGGGACGCGCCGCCGAGCCTGGCGTGCTCGTGCACCATGGCCACGTTGTCGAACACGGACAGCTCCTCGATGGCCTGCTCGGTCTGGAACGTCCGGCGCACCCCCCAGCGGGCGCGGCGGTAGTGGGCCATCGACAGCAGGTCTACCCCGAACGCCCGCACGGCTCCCGCGGCCGGCCGGACGAAGCCGCTCAGCACGTTGAAGAACGTGGTCTTGCCGGCCCCGTTCGGCCCGATGAGCCCGCACGTCCCCTGCTCGAACGTCAAGCTCATGGCGTCCAGCGAGGTGACGCCGCCGTAGCGGACGGTGAGGCCGTCGACCTCGATCATGCTCCGTCACCTCCCGGCCCGCGGCGGAGGCGGCGGCCCAGCAGGCGACGCAGCCGGCGCAGGTCCCTGGGCACCTGGTCGGCCAGCCCGGCCGGCGCCGTCGTCAGCACCTGGAGCACGCCGAGCCCGAACAAGATAATCAGCCAGTCGGCCGAGACGCCCCAGTTGTTGAGCAGGGCCGGCAGGAACTGGTAGAGGAACCCGGCGACCACCGCGCCCCACAGGCTGAACACGCCGCCCATCAGCGTCACGGCGAGCAGCGTGATCGAGTCCTGGGTCGGGAAGTTGATCGAGTACAGGTAGTGGATCGCGCCAGCCAGCACTCCGCCGGCGACGCCGGTGATGAAGGACGCCAGGGCGAACGCCCACAGCTTGTAGAACCAGATGTTGATCCCCGCGGCCAGCGCGGCGGGCTCGCTCTGCCTGATCGCCGCCCAGGCCCGCCCGGGCCTGGTCTTGATGTGCGCCAGGACCAGCACGAACATCACGATCGCGATCACCACGGAATAGCGGTAGTAGGCCGGGTCGCTGGCCGCGATGCTGGGCCGGCGGATCGGCGGGATGTGCAGCAGGCCGCCGTTGTAGCCGAGGAACCCGTGGCCTCCGTTCGGGAAGTTCACCGTGGCCAGCACCACCGTGATGCTGCCCGCCAGCATCAGCGTGATCAGCGCCAGGTACAGGCCGCGCAGCCGGAGCGCGGGCAGCCCGATCAGCAGGCCGGCCACCATCGTAATCAGGCCCGCCTCCAGCAGGACGAGCGGATACGGCTGCGTGGTGGCGAACAGCAGCCGGGCGGCCGCCCAGGCGCCGATGGCGAGCACGGCGGCCTGGCCGAGGGAGAACAGGCCGACCCGCCCGACCAGCAGGCCGAGGGCCAGCGTCACCATCGAGTACACGGCCACCTGGGTCATCGTGTCGATGTAGTACAGGCTCAGCAGTTCCGGCAGCGCGAACAGGGCGAACAGCAGCAGCACCGTCGTGATGGAGGCCTTGATCAGCTGCGGGCGAGTAGGCTTGCGGGTGATACGCGCGGGGCTCGCGCGTTCCAGCGTGGCCCGCACTGTGCCGCTCACTCAGGCCTCCTCGCGGGACTGGGTCATGACCTGGTGCCGGGACAGCACGAGCAGGCCGATCGCGGCGATAACGAACGGCGTCATGTCGCGGTAGCTGGTCAGCGAGGCGATCGGGGTCAGCAGATCGTGCAGCAGGCCGATGACGATCGCCGCCACGAACGTGACCGTGATCGAGCGGAGCCGGGCGATCAGCACCGCGGCCAGCGACGAGATCACCAGGAAGGTGAGCGTGGTGGCGTCGAGCGCGACCAGGTCGGCCAGCAGCAGCCCGGCGACGCCGCCCAGGATGCCGCAGCCGAGCCAGGCCGCGGCTTCCACCTTCCTGACCGGCACGCCCAGGGTGGCCGTGATGTCGCGGTCGTTGGCCATCGCCCGCATGGCCGTGCCGAGCTTGGTGTAGCGCAGGAACGCGCCGGTGACCACCGTGAGCACCACGCCGGCCGCCAGCGCGATCACCTGCGTCCAGGTCACCTGGATCTGGGCCACCGTGAAGCCGCCGTTGTCGCTGGGCAGCGCGAGCGAGCGGGCCTGGCCGCCGCTGGTCGTCCAGAGCAGGTCCATCACGCCGTACAGGATGAGCGTCAGCCCGATGGTGGCCACCGCCTTGATCAGCGGATCCCGTCTGGCCAGGGCCGGGCCGAACAGCAGGCCGTAGCCGAGGGTCACCGCCGCGGCCGCGGCCACGCAGACCAGCCAGCCGGCCCAGCCCGGCGCGCCCGCCCGGGTGGTCAGCGACCAGGCGATCAGCGCGCCCAGCGCGCCGATCGCGCCGAAGGCCAGGTAGAGCACGCCGGTGGCCCGGTACAGCACGACCAGCCCGACCCCGGACAGGGCGTACACCCCGCCCAGGGCCAGGCCGCTGATGATGAACGGCTCGAAGTCCACCCAGGGTGGCATTAGCGACCCTGCCTGGTCATCAGCGTCACGGTGCGTTGGCCGCGGTGCCGGCGGCGCTCCGGTACTGCGCGATCTGCGGGTCGGCCGCCGAGATCGGGGTGCAGCCCTGGGCCGTGGTCATCTTGCCGTTGTTGGCTGTGACGGTGTAGTCGGCGTTGTTCGGGATGTGCAGCGGGTAGTTGCCGTAGGTCCACAGCTGGCACAGCATGCCGGTGTTGAAGTCCTTGACCGCCTTGAACGCGGCGTTGACGCTCTGCACCGTGTAGGGCCCGGTGATCGACTGAAGCGCGTGCACCGCGATCTCGGCCTCGGTGAAGCCCATCTGGCTGAAGCTGCCGATGCCGCCCTGCACCGACGAGCCGTACTGCTTGAGGATCGCCTTGTACAGGTTCATCGTGGGCGTGTTCGTGCCGTCGGGCGGGGTCAGCTCGGCGTTGACGAACAGCTTGTTGTTCCACTTCGACCCCAGCGACTGGGCCAGGAAGTCGGTGTTGCACGGCGTCGAGCAGCCCCACAGCTTGACCCGGTCCTCCAGGCCGAGCTTCTGCGCCGCCTGCAGGATGACCAGCGCCTGCGGCGGGGTGAAGTTGAGTATTACGGCGCCGTTCGGCCCGGCGTCGTTGACTTCCTTGATCGCCACCGAGTTGGCGTCGGTGATCGGCACGTTCTCGGTCAGCTGGACGATCGGGGTGTTCGCGGCCTTGGCCAGTGCGGCAGGCCCGGCCGCGATGTAGCCGGTGCCGGGGACGTTGGCCTGATCGAAGACGACCTTGGAGACGTGCTGGGCGAGCGCGTACTGCACCGCCCCGTCCGAGCTGTACCGCGGGCCCATGTTGACGGCGGCGCTGTTCGGGGTTGAGTAGCACTCGGGCGCGATCCCGGAGTCGATCACGTAGAAGCCGAGCTTCTGCCAGTAGCCGCTGTTGATCGAGCATTCGATGATGGAGGTGTTGCCGACGATGCCGACCACCTTGTCGGTCTGCACCAGCTGCTTGGCGTCGGCCGCGATCTGGGCCGGGTTGGTCTGCTCGGTCGCGATGTAGAGCTTGATCGGGTGGCCGTTGATGCCGCCGTTGGCGTTGACGCAGTCGAAGTAGGCCTTGGCCATGTTCGGGATGTCGGTGAACGAGGTGCCCGGCTGGTTGGTGGCGATGGCGCCGAGCGGGATCGGGGTGCCGGTCGCCGCGACCCCCGGCTTGGTGCCGCAACTCGACGTGTTGACGGCCGCGGCGCCGGCGCTGCTGGACGAGCCGCCGGCCGGGGTGGATCCGGTGCCGCCGGCGGTGCTACTGCTGCTGCTGCAGCCGGCCGCGGCCAGCGCGAGAGCGGCGGCGAGCAGGATCGTTCTTCGCGCGGAGATATGTCTTCTCATCTGTTCCCCTCAGGGCGGTGAGTTGTCTCAATTCACGGTCACGACGATCTTGATGGCGTCCGGCGGCCTGCTCATCGCGAATTCGAACGCCTCGGCCGCGCGGGCCAGCGGGAAATGGTGCGAGAAAACCGGGGCGAGGGCCGAACGATTGGCCGCGACCAGCCGTATCGCCTGGGCGAAATCCCCGGCCGTAGCGCAGCTCGAGCCGAGGACGTCAATTTCCTTTTCCGGGAGGGCCCCCGACCGCAGCGGCGCCGTTCCCGAGGACAGGCTGACGACCACGACCCGGCCGGCCTGCGCCACCATCTCGGCCGCCTGGGCGAGCAGCCCGGCCTCGCCGCTGGTCTCGACGGCGAGCGGCGGCCCCTCGCCCCCGGTCCACTCGCGCGCCTGCGCGGCCAGGTCGTCCGGCGATCCCCAGGCCACGACCTCGGCGCCGAGGCGCTTGGCCAGGTCACGCCGGCCGGCCAGCGGGTCGACCGACAGCACCCGCGCGCCGGCCTGGATGGCGGCGACCAGCGTGGCCAGGCCGATCGGGCCCGCGCCGAACACCACCACCTGCTCGCCGGCCCTCAGTCGGCCGCGGGCCAGCGCGTGCACCGCCACCGAGGCGGGCTCGACGAAGCACGCGCTGTCCGGATCCAGGTCGCCGGCCCCGAAGACGAGGGCGGCCGGGACCTCGAGCCGTTCGGCCAGGCCGCCGTCGAGGTGCACGCCGATCAGGCGGAAGGCCGGGCAGGCGTTGGGCCGCCCGATGCGGCAGGGGTTGCAGCGGCCGCACGGCAGCAGCGGCCAGAGCGCGACCCGATCGCCGGGGCTCGTCTCGCTGTCCCCCGGATCCTCGACGATCGCGGACACCTCGTGGCCCTGGATCCGCGGGTAGAAGTCGCGGCTTCCGGAGAGCGCGCCCACGTCACCGGAAAACAAGTGGAAGTCGGAGCCGCAGATGCCCACCCGTTCGGGTCGCACGATAACGTGACCGGCGCGGGCGCGGCCCGGTCCGGTAACGTCCCCGACCACCATCTCGCCCGGTGATCTGGTCACTGCGGCCAGCACGTGCGACCCCTTTCCGCGGCCGCCCTGACCAGCGTGAATAAAGGGACAGCTGGCCATTACCGCACGCTAATGCGGAGATTCCCACGGCCGATCCCGCCGGACAATGACACCGCACCCAAAAACGCCCGCTCGATTCGGTGTCCGGGCCACAAGGATTCCGAACGGGCCGGGCCGGGGGCGCGCATAAAGGAACCAGCCGGGCCCAGGTGGTGCATGAGGGGGTTTACGGGCCCGGCTGGCGCGGCGGACCTCAGCCGAGACCCGCCGCCGTGCGGAGGGCGGCGGCCTTGTCGGTGTTCTCCCAGGTGAAGCCCGATTCGTCACGGCCGAAGTGGCCGTAGGCGGCGGTTTGCCTGTAGATGGGCCTGCGCAGGTTCAGCGCCTCCACCAAGGCGCCGGGCCGCAGGTCGAAGTGGTCGCGGACCAGGTCGGCGAGCCGGGCTCTGTTGACCTTTTCGGTGCCGAAGGTCTCGATCAGCAGGGACAGCGGCCGGGCGATCCCGATCGCGTAGGCCACCTGGACTTCGGCCCGGTCGGCGAGCCCGGCGGCCACGATGTTCTTGGCCACGTGCCGCGCCGCGTAGCTGGCCGACCGGTCCACCTTGGACGGGTCCTTGCCGGAGAAGGCGCCGCCGCCGTGCCTGGCGAACCCGCCGTAGGTGTCCACGATGATCTTGCGGCCGGTCAGGCCGGTGTCGCCGACCGGGCCGCCGATGACGAAGCGGCCGGTCGGGTTGACGTAGAACTCCGCGCGCAGCGCGGCCGGGTCGTACAGTTCCGGCGGGAGCGCCTGCGTCACCACCTGGTCCCACAGCGCGTCGGGCAGCTTGGCCTCGACCCCGTCCTCGTGCTGGGCGGAGATGAGCACCTTCTCCACCCCGGCCGGCCTGCCGTCCGCGTCGTAGCGCACCGTCACCTGGGTCTTGCCGTCCGGCCGCAGGTACGGCAGCAGCCCCTCGCGCCGCACCTGCGCCAGCCGCCGGGCCAGCTTGTGCGCGAGCACGATCGGCATCGGCATCAGCTCGGGTGTCTCGTTGCTCGCGTAGCCGAACATCATGCCCTGGTCGCCCGCGCCCGCGGAGTCGAACGGGTCGGTGCTGCCCAGGTTGCGCGTGTCGTGGGACTCGTCCACGCCGCGGGCGATGTCGGGCGACTGCCGGTCCAGCGCGGTGATCACGCCGACGGCGTTGCCGTCGAAGCCGAAGTCGCCCGTGTCGTAGCCGATGTCGCAGATCACCTCGCGGGCGATGCCGGCGAAGTCCAGCACCGCCTTGGTGGTGATCTCCCCGGCCAGCACCACGAGGCCGGTGGTGAGCAGGGTTTCGACCGCCACCCGGGACTGCGGGTCGGCGGCCAGCGCGGCGTCCACGATCGCGTCGGAGATCTGGTCGGCCACCTTGTCCGGATGGCCTTCGGTCACGGATTCGGAGGTGAAAAGGAACCCGCCCTCGGTGCTCATGATCTCTGTCCTCCGGGTAGCTCTGCTCGGACCAGGGCGACGCCCGCCACCATGGCGCGCAGCTTCTGCCGGGCGACGTCGGGCGCGAGGTGGCGCAGCCCGCAATCTGGGTTGATCATCAGGCGTTCGGCCGGGACGTACTCCAGCGCGCGCCTGATCCGGGACGCGACCAGCTCGGCCGCCTCGACCTCGGGGTTCTTGACGTCGATGACCCCCAGGCCGAGCCACTTGTCCCAGCCGTGCTGCCGGATCAGCCGCAGGTCGTCCAGGCCCTTGCGGGCGAACTCCAGGACGATCTGGTCCACCCGGGCGGCCTTGACCGCGGGGAACAGGAAGTCGTAGTGGCCCTCCCAGGACGGCCGCGCGTAGCGGTTGCCGTAGCACACGTGCAGCGCCCAGGTGGCGTTGACGCCCTCGGTGACGATGTTCACCGCCTCGATCGCCAGCTCGACCTGGTCCGGGTAGCCGGCCAGGAACGGCTCGTCGATCTGGAGGAGTCCGGCCCCGGCGTTGGCCAGCTCGCGGGCCTCGGCGTTGAGCCGGCGGGCCAGCGCGCGGACCAGGTCGCCCGGCTCGGAGTAGGCCTCGTCGCGGATCCGCCGGGACAGCGAGAACGGCCCGGTGAACGAGAACTTGATCGGCTGGTCCGTCAGCTGCCGGGTGAAGCGGAAGTCGTCGGCCAGGGCCAGCCCCGTCGAGCCGGCGCCCGGTTCATCGGGAAGTTCGGCCAGCGGGCGGGTGACTTCGGCGTCGTAGTAGTCGAAGTAGTCGGTCTTGGCCCGCTGCGGGATGCTCACCCCCGGGATCCGGGCCAGGAAGTAATCCACGTCGTTGTCCCGGCGCAGCTCGCCGTCGGACACGATGTCGATGCCGGCCAGCTCCTGGTCCTTGACCGCCGCCTTGATGGCCACCTCGTGGATCTCGGCCAGGTGCTGCGCGCTGATCCGGCGCTGGTAGTACTCGGTCTTCAGCCGCTCCAGCCACTCCGGCACGGAGTAGGAGCCCACCACGGTCGTCGGCAGCAGCACGGTGTTCGCCGGCTCCACGGCTCTAGTCCCTGGCCTGGGCGGTCAGCGTGGTGATGTTGGAGCCCGGCCGCTGCCGGAACGGCATGAACTCGACCCCGAACCCGCGGCGGCTCGCGATCAGCTGGAGCAGCGGGCCGTTCACCCAGTTGACCACGGACCCGTCGTATTTGCCCGGGCCGTAGAACCCGGTCCGGTACTGCTGGCTGCTCGTCAGGAACAGGTCGTGGCACTGGATCCGGCCGAACGGGTGCAGTAGCGGCAGCGTCCCGGTGAAGCTGCCGAGCGCCCCGTTGCTGACGTGCATCCGGATGTCACCCTGCCCTTCGATCAGCGGCCTGAGGATCTCGCCGGTGAGCGAGGGGGTGATCTGGTACCTGTCCAGGCCCTCCAGCGGGACGTAGCGTTCCCGCATGCGCAGTGCCTGCCAGGTGGCCTGCCAGAACGCGACCGCCTGGCCGGGGTCGGGGAACTGGCCGGGCGAGGACTCGCTGAGCAGTTCGGGACCGATGCGCAGCAGCCGGTCGATGAGTTTCGCCAGCTCGTCCCGGCCGACGCCGAACCGGTCCGCGATCTGGCCGGCGTCGTCCTCGGTCAGGAAGGCCTGCGTCTCGACCTGGTAGGTACGCCCGTGAATGCAGGCCAGCTCGTCGGTGGGCAGGTTGTCATAGACGTTGGAGATGTAGACGAGGAAGGCCTTGCCGGCCAGGAAACCGAGGGTGACGGACGGCCGGGTGGCCTCCACCACCAGCGCGCTGACCCGTTCGGCGTGGTGCGCCACGGCCTGCCTGGCGCGGTCGAGGACGTGCGGGGAGTAGTCGCCCATCAGGTAGCGGAGCCGGTGGTAGTACTCGCGCCCGTGCCTGCGGTCGAGCTGGAGGAACTCGTCCAGCCAGGTGCGGGCCTGGTTGCCGTTGCCCACGCCGAGCTCGAGGACGTACAGCTCCTCGGGCAGCGCGCGGCGGGCGTCGAGCTCGTCCCAGATCCGGAACAGCTCCAGGATGAGCTCCCGCGCGGCCTCGGTGTTCCGCGCGTCGCTCTCGCCGCCGGGCAGGGACTGCTCGTATTCCCGGCCGGTGGCCACCTCCCAGTGCGTCAGCGCCTGCCAGTAGAGCTGGTTGAACCGCCAGATGCAGCTGTCCCGGCCGGGCACCCACGGCTCCAGGGGCAGCCCGGGCTGCCCTTCCGCCAGCGCCTGCTTGACCTGCGCGGAGAGGTTCTCCGGGTCTACGTCCGCGCAGCGGCGCAGGTCGAACGCGATCTCCACCTCGGTGTCCGCGGTGTTCGCCGTGTCCGCGACCGGCCTGCTGACCACGGCCTCGCGGAAGCTCTGCTTGTACTGGATCCAGTCGCAGACCACGCGCAGCCGGCCCAGGTCGGCGGGCGAGGCGCAGACCACCTCCATGATCGGGCCCAGCGCGGACCGGGCCGCGGCGGACTCCCGCAGCTTCCTGACCGGCCTCAGGTCAACGTCCATGGTCCTCCGCCCGGACCCCCGCGCTGTCCAGGATGCCCGGGACGGCCTGCTCGTTCCCGGCCACCAGCAGGTGCACCCCGGCCACGCCCTCGATCGCGCTCAGCTGCTGGATGGTCTCGGCCGCGAGCCGCGCGCCCTCGGCGGCGGTCTGGTCCGCCGGCACCGCGCGCAGCCTGCGGTACACGTCGTCGGGCACGTAGACCCCGGGCACCTTGTCCCGCATGTAGTCGAGCGCGTTGCGGGACCTGACCGCGCCGACGCCGGGCAGGATGTAGCACTGCTCGTGCAGGCCGAGGTCACGGACCTGCGCCATCCACTCAGCGAACGCGGCGACGTCGAAGACGAACTGGGTCTGCACGAACTGCGCGCCCGCGGCGATCTTCTTGCCGAGCCGTTCGGCCCGGAACTCGGCCGGCGGGGCGGCGGGGTTCTCCACCGCGCCGAGGAAGCAGTCCGGGGGCGGCTTCAGCGTCCGGCCGGTCAGCACGGCGCCCTGGTCCCTCATGTGCCGCAGCGTCCATAGCAGCTGCACGCTGTCCAGGTCGAAGACCGGCTTGGCCTCGGGGTGGTCGCCGAACTTGGGGTGGTCGCCGGTCATCACCAGGATGTTCCTGATGCCGAGGGCCGACGCGCCGAGCAGGTCGGACTGCAGCGCGATGCGGTTACGGTCCCGGCAGGTCATCTGCATGACCGGCTCGAGCCCGGCGTGCAGCGCGGCCAGGCTGCCGGCCCAGCTGGCCAGCCGGACGTTGGAGCCCTGGTTGTCGGTGACGTTGACCGCGTCGACCCAGTCCCGCAACAGGGCCGCGGTGGCGGTGACCGGGTCCGTGCTGGCCCCGCGCGGCGGGCTGATCTCCGCCGTCACCGCGAAGCTGCCCGCCGTCAGGCGGTCGCGCAGGCTCATTTACCCCCCAGGGCGGGCTGGTGGTGAGGGACATGGCGGTCACCGCCAGTATCGCCGGTGCCGCCGGTATCGCCTGCCTCACGCGTCCACAGTCCTTCGTCCCGCCCCTGCCAGTAGTTCAGCCACGAACTCTCGCCCCAGCGGCGGTGGTCGATGGGCAGGTGCAGCAGCCGCAGGTCGGCGCCCCGGCCCTGGCTGGCCGCGCGCTCGAAGGCCTCGACCCAGACGCAGCGCTTCTCCGGGTACACCTCGCAGCCGCCGTCCGCGCCGACGCCGCCGCAGGGGCCGTTGCGCAGTTCCTTCGGGCAGCCCATCGGGCACACGTAGCCGGTGACGGGCAGCGCGCACTGACCGCACATCCGGCAGCCGAACAGGGTGTCCTTGGTGAGTCGTTCGGCCTTCGTGAACAGCGGGCGGGCCAGGCCGGACGCCTCGATCCTGGCGCTGAGCCAACGGACGCCGAAGCGCGGCCGCAGGGCCCGCTGGAGCCAGTAGGCGAGGCGGGTCCCCACGCGCGGATGCGCGGGTATGGGCGGCCTGGTGGTCAACAGACCGTCCGAGCCCGGGTAAATTGCGCGCGGCGGCTATTTACGCCCCGGCCGCAAATGAATTGCAACCGGTATTCGCATCCCATGATGGATATGCTCGGCTACGGCCGCCGCGGATTCAACGACGGCCGCCACAAGCTTCGCGCCGGCCCGTTGTGAGCGGCGACAACCCGCGCCGTGAAAGCCCGCACTAATAGTTGGCCGGCACAAATTATCCGGGCCGGATTTGTGGTCCTTAATAACGGCTGCTGACGCTACCCGGCCAGCTTGAACGCCAGCTGGGTCACCCACTTGCTCATGTCCGGCTCCTGGCTGGGGTCGGTCAGGTAGTTCTCCAGCCGGCAGGCCCACAGGTCGCCGTCGGCGCCGGGGGTTACATCCCAGGTCAGGCCCTGTTCGGCCGCCCAGTCCAGCAGCGCCTTGGTGGCCGCCATGAGCTCGCTGGGGTGACCCACGTGGGTGAGCGTGGCGTACCGCCCGGCCGGGAGCACGCCAGCCACCACGCGGTCATCGCCTGCCACCGCCGCCGCGACCGGCACGCCCGCTTCGACCTCCAGTTTTCCCGCCATATCTATCAGGTTGTACTTCCAGAACGGCGCGCCGGCGGAGGCCGCGCCGCGCGCGCCGAGCCAGGCGAAAACCTCCTGGTTCAGCGGTGGCACGACCGTGCCGAGGTCCTGCATGGGCACCTGCGCCCTGATCGCCACGTACGGCTGCGCGGCGCGGGTCACGATCTCCGGTGCTGACGACATCTTCCTCATCCTCCCGTTGTGTCGATTGGCTGCTGCAGTTCGGTCACCCACTGCTCGGGATCGGGGCACCAGTGCAGCGTGACCTCGCGGGCGTAGCCCGCGGAGCGGTATCCGTTGGCGTCGATCCACCGCGCCAGCGCCTGCCCGGTCGGCAGCACGTCGTCCATGGAGCCGTGGTGGATGATGGCCGCCGCGCTGCCCACCTCGGGCAGGTCCACGATGGTGACGCCCTCGGCTGACGCGGCGGCCACGGGCACGGCGGCGTGCACGAGGATGCCGCCCTCGGCCGTGTCCTCGTAGTACGCCACGGCATGCCCCGCCGCCGGGATGTCGGCGCGGCATAGCCGCTGCCACACGTCGTGGTAGAGCGGCTGGATGACCGGCGTGATGGCCTCCGGTTCATAGCCCGCGGCCACGCCGGTCAGTTCGGCCACCCGGACCGGCGCGAGGCGCTTGACGACGACCCCGTCGGCCGGCACCCGGGCCCCGTCCTCGATCGTCAGCAGCCGCGCCTCGACCCGGGCGAGCCGGGTCGTCTCGGCGTCGATCGTGGCCTGGATCTCCGCCCGGCGCAGCCGGAGCATCCCGCGCAGTTCCGCCGCGCTCAGCTTCTCCTCGAGGATCGCCTGCACCTGCTGCAGGGTGAAGCCGAGATCCTTGAGCGCGATGACGCGGTTCAGCTCGTCCAGCTGGCTCGCCTGGTAGAAGCGGTACCCGGTGGCCGCGTCGACGCAGGCAGGCCGGATCAGCCCGATCGCGTCGTAGTGCCGGAGCATCCTGACCGAGACGCGGCCGTGCCGCGCGAACTCCCCGATGCTGAACATGACATGTCCGGTCTACAGCCTCACACGGTGTCAGGGTCAACCCTCTCACGGCCGGATCCCGGGGTGTCACCCCGAGCGGACCGGGGGGCCGTGGCTGTGGAGCACTTTGGTCTTGTCCTTGTTCCACGCGGTCGTGGTCCCGTCGGGATTCAGGACCAGGGTCCAGCCCCACCGGTGAATCACCACCTGATGGTGGAACCAGCACAGAAGCACACAATCCTTGACGCTGGTCGGGCCGCCGTTGGCCTTGTGCCTGGTGTGGTGCACCTGGCAGGCAGAAGCGGGCTGGTCGCACCGGCCGGCCCACTGGCAGTGCCGGTCCCGCAGCGTGACCGCGTTGCGGATCCCTGCGGGAATGCTCTCGCTGTACCCGATGTCCAGCGGCAGGCTCGGGCCGGATAGGCGGACGCCGAGCTGCCGGCGGCGCAGGAAGCTGGCCAGGCCGCCGGGGCCGGACAGAAGGTCGACGGCCTTGCCGATGACGGCCTGCTCGATGGCAGCCCAGGCCGCGTCCCGCGCGCCGTCGCGCCGCGCGTCTAGCTCCACGCACAGCCGGACCAGGTCATCGAGCGCGTCGATGTTAATGTCGCCGGTCACGATCGGGGCCATCGCGGCGTCGCAGGCGATCGCCTCGGCGGCGTCCCCGTCCAGCCAGGCGCCGCTGTCCCCGCCGCCTTCGGACGCGGCGGCGCGGTGCCCGGCCCACCGGGCCCGGACCTGCGCGGTCCACTCTTCCTGCAGGGCGGAGCTGCCGTCCAGGCGGAGCAGGTCGGCGAGGGAGATGTGGGCCCAGACCTTGACCGGCTGGCCGGCCCGCTCGGGCAGCAGGCCCGCGGTCACCAGCCGCTGCATGGCCTCCTGGAGCGCGTCGTGGTAGCGCTGGGCCTGGCTGCGGTCATCCTCATCCCCACCTGGGGCGGACAGCGCGTCGAGTACCTTGCCCAGCACCGCGGCGCACTCTGGGGTCAGGTCCCCGTTGATGACCCCGGCACCGGCGAACGTGGTCTCCAGCCGCACCCCCCGGTCCTCGAACCCGCGCGCCGGGTCCTCATCGGGCAGCTCGGACCGGGCCCGCTCGTATATCTCGGCGAACATCGCCGACAGATCCGCCAGCCCTAGCCCGCCGGCAGCCGCATCCGCCAGGAACTTGTCGGACTCCTCCCGGAACTTCTCCGGCAGCCGGTCGGTCCACTGGCAGATCGCCCGGGCATAGGACTCGGAGATCTCCTCCCGGGCCAGCGCGGCAACGATCCGGGGATGGGTACCGGCCCGCTTCGCCCACGCGGTATGCCTGGCCGCGGCACCCCGGGTGATCCCGGTCCGGTGCATCAGCCACGACCGCGCGCTGTAGTCCGCATCGGCCGAGTACCCCTTGCCCACGGTGAACGCGGACAAGAACGACGCCCGGACGGCGGTACTGATCGCGTCAGTACGCTCCAGCGTCCGCAGGCACTCAGCCTGTGTCTCGGCGGCCAGCCGGGTCGCGTCCGCGGCGGCGAGGTAGCTCAGCGCGGCACGCGCCATGTCCATCGCCTCGCCGACGCTGGCGAAGACCGGGGCTACGGGGGTGATGCTCACCTAGGCTACCTCCTTCCCGGCTTTCGCAGGCTGGTCCGGGCGGATCTCTAGGTTTTCAGTTCTATTTTATCGGAAGCTACGACATTTCCGCGAAATTCGTGGCGTGTCGCCGAAATCGCCTGCGCGGGGAGCATGAATTCTGCGGGACGCTTGTGCCGTGTGGTGCGGAACTATCGGGTTGCGCCGGGAGGTTCTGTCAGGTTATATCCCTGTATCCATCTGGTTGGTATTATCGCGCTTCGGCCTTGGTTCCGGATGGTCATGCAGGACGGTCACGAGGACCGCAGAGTTGACGAACCGGGGTTCCCCAGCGATACCCGGCGGCACCTCGGATCGTGGCTGCGCGCGCTCGCCGGACTAGGCCTGGCCGCCGCCGTGGCGGGCGGAGCCGCGATCGTGGCAGGCGGCAGCACTGCGGGGGCGGGTACCCTCATCGCCGACCCCTCGCCGAGCGCGTCATGCTCCTCGCCATCCTCCCCGCCGTCCTTTCAGGTGGCTGTCCCGGCGTCCAAGCCCAGGTACTGCCTGAAAGCGCGCCCGGATGACACGAATGTGCATCTGACATGGAACGCGACCGCGGGAACAGCCTTCTTCGTCTACTACGGCACCGCTCAAAGCCTTCTCACGGCCCCCGATTCCGTTGCCGCCACGGGCCTGAGCGTCACAGTGATCGGCTTGACCAATGGCACCACGTACTACTTCTGGCTCGGCGTGCGTACGCCCTCGGTTGTGGTGTCGAACGTGGTGTCGGCCGTCCCGGTGACCGTGCCGGGGGCGCCCACCGGGCTGACCGCGACCGCGGGAAACGCCGGGGTGACACTGTCCTGGACCGCACCCGGATCGACTGGCGGCTCGCAGCTCAACGGATACGTCATCTACGAAGGGACCAGCCCGGACGGCGAGACCGACTCCCCGGTCAACGGCTCACTGATCACCGCCACCAGCTACAACGTAACCGGCCTGACCAACGGGACCACGTACTACTTCACGGTGACCGCGGTCAACCGGGCCGGTGAGGGTCAGGCGTCGACCGAGGCGCTGGCCACCCCGGTAACCACGCCGGAGGCACCGACCTGGTTGGCCGTGACTCCGGGTAACGCCCAGGCGACCCTGTCGTGGGCCGCGCCCGCATCGGACGGCGGCTCGAAGATTACCGGGTATGACCTCTACGTCGGGACCACGGCTGGCCTGGGCGGGAGCACTCCGATCGCCAGGGTCACGGGCACGGTCGTCACGGTGACCGGCCTGGTCAACGGGACCACGTACCACGTCAAGGTGACCGCGGTCAACTCGATCGGCGCGGGCCCGGCGTCGACCGAGATGCAGGTCCTCCCTGTGACCGTGCCGGGGGCGCCGACGGGGCTGGTTGCGACTCCAGGTAACGCGCAGGTGACCCTGTCCTGGGCCGAGCCCGCGTCCGGGGGCGCGGCGATCAGCGGCTACCTCATCTACCAGGGGACCAGCCCGCGACACGAGACCACCAAACCGGTCAACGGCTTGCTGGTCAACGGAACCAGCTACACCGTGACCGGCCTGGCCAGCGGGAGCACGTATTACTTCAGGGTGACCGCGGTCAACACGGCGGGTGAGGGCCCGTCGTCGGCCGAGGTGCCGGCCACGCTGCAGCCCATCGTGTCGTCATCGGGCCCGCCGACCAGCCCGACGTCCAGCACCAACACCCCGACGTCGACCAACACCCCGACGTCGGGTACCACCACCACGCCGGCCGCGTCCGCCCAGTCGTCGGCCGGCATCAATACCCGGAGGGTCGGCGCACCGACCGGGTTGACCGCGACCCCGGGCAACGCCCAGGTCCACCTGTCGTGGATCGCTACCGCGCCGGATGGCGGCTCGCCGGCGGCCGGCTACCGGATCTATCTCGCGTCCCAGCCCGGCATGCAGGCCGGCGGCGCGATCGGCACTACGAAGGGCACCGACGTCACCGTGGCGCATCTGGCCAACGGCACCACGTACTACTTCATGGTGACCACGGTCGGCGCGGCCGGGGACGAGAGCCCGTTTTCCGCCCAGGTGGCAGCCGAGCCGAGGGCAGGCGTGGTCGTGCCCGTGACCCCGCCGGGGCCATCGAAGCAGCTCATCGCCTTGCTGGCGGCGGCCGGGGCCATGGTCGTCGCCGGGGCTCTCACCTGGATCACGCGCCACAGGCGACCCTCCCCCAGACGGAAGCCGGCTCACCCGGCGCGTTCCGGCGAGCAGGCGGCCATGGCGCAGGACGTGCGGGCCGTGCCGGACACCGCCCGGCCGGACATCGTGAGCGTCCATGACACCGGACGGGAGCCGACCCACACGGTCCGCCTCGAACCCCATCCCGGAACCATCACCACGACGATTATGGAGGGGCGGCCATGACGACCCCTGGAGAGGGCAGCACGCTCACCGCCCTGGATCTGCTGTTCGGCCCGGGCACAGACGCCGCCGAAACCCTGGCGGGCAAGATCCTTATCCCCGGCGGCGACCAGAATCTTGACCGCGCCCTGGCGCATCTCCCCGAGATGACCAGGAAGGCCGCCGTGCAGGAGGCGGCGACCGCCGCCTCAGCCTTGCTGAAGGTCGACCTGATCGACGTGCTCGCGCGCGGGTGGCGCGAGCACCGGGACCTCGTCGCCGCCGCGCGGCGGACGCTGGCCGCACCCCTCAGCACCGAACTGGTCAGCATGACCACGCACCAGATCACGGTGCAGCAGCGGCCCTCGGTCAGCGTCCTGGTGGACGGCCAGAAGGTGGCCACCCTTGAGCTCGGCCTGTCCATCGTGTTCGACGTCAACGCCCTGCTGCTCGGGATCAGCGGCGGCCGGATCATCGCCGTCCACTCGGGTCGCTGCGAAATCACCGGCACCCTGGCCGTTCAGGGCACCGATCTGCTGGTCAAGCGCGCTCACCTCGAGCTCCCCCGTGTCATCTCGTTGCGGCGGGGAATCAGGCTCCTGCCGATCGCCGAATACCCAGCCGGGGAGGACCCAACGGGCGAGAACCCGGCCGGCGGACAGCAGGTGAGTGAAGACCCGGTAGAAAGGGACGAGTCTTCGGCGCCCTGGTGGTGGAGCGCCGAAGCGCGCGGGTGACGATTCGCGCGGGAGGGAGCACAATGCGACTATGCGCCGCCGTCTGCTCTTCATGGCGCCGATCCTGGCCTGCGTGACCCTGGCTGGGTGCAGCGGGGGCACGGCCTCGAGCGCGCCCACGGGGCCGGCCGGGAGCCCGGGGAATCCGCAGGTCTTTTCCTGCGCCGAGGAATCCTTCCTCGCCGGCTCGATGCCGCCGATGCCGGAGCCGGGTGACCTGGCCGTCGGGCCGCTGGTCATCATCAGCGGGAAGGCGGTGGCCACCGGGGATCCCTCGGGCTTTGGCGAGCACGGCAGTTACAAGATCCCGTTCTTCGTGCCCAGGGGATTGACGGTGACGGTCACGATCGACCCGCCAGCCCGGGGGCACGTCGTGATCGACAACCCGTACGCGCGGCACGGCGTGACCGCCGCCACCTACCGTCCCTGCGCGAACGTGACCGGTTTCTACGCCCAGGGCTTTGCCTTCACCGACGGGCAGATCCGGGGCTGCGTGCCGCTGGAGGTGCGGGTCGGCGATCAGGCGCGCGTGCAGCGCGTGACGCTCTCGCTGTTCGCGGGCTCCTGCGGGGCGGGATGAGCGAAGAGCCAGGCCCGTTCGGTACTAAATGTTTGTGACCTGCGGCAGGACCTCGCGGCCGAGGAGCCGGACGTGGTCTAGGTCCGTGACGTCGTACAGGTGGAAGTAGACGGTGTCGGCGCCGGCCGCGTGCAGTTCGGCCAGACGGCCGAGGACGTCGCCGGGGGTGCCGGTGACGCCCATCGCCAGCATCCGGGCACCGGCCTCGCCCAGGGCGGCGGCGCGGCGGGCGGCCGCTGCGCGGGTCGGCCCGCAGCACACCGGCAGCGTGGTGGACAACCGGACCCCGGCCGGGTCCCGGCCGGACTGCTCGCAGATCCGCCGGAAGTTCGCGAACCGCGCGGCCAGCCCGTCCGGCATGCCGCTGTTGAACTCGTCGGCGAACCGGGCGGCCAGCGCGGGGGTGCGGCGCGGCCCGGCGCCGCCGATGATGACCGGTATGGAAGGGGGGAGGGGAGGTGGGTGGGGTGCGGGCCGCGGGACGCTGGCGCACTCCTCGAGCCGGTAGTGCTGGCCGTGAAAGCTGAACCGCTCCCCCGGCGGCGTGGCCCACAGCCCGGTGATGATCTCCAGCTGCTCACCGAGCCGGTCGAACCGCTCGCCCAGCGACGGGAACGGGATGCCCAGGTAGCGGTGTTCCTGCTCGATCCAGGCGGCGCCGATGCCGAGTTCGGCCCGGCCGCCGCTCATCGCGTCCACGGTGGCCACGGTGATGGCCAGCGGCCCGGGTCGGCGGTAGGTGGACGCGGTCATCAGCGTGCCCAGCCGCACCCGCTCGGTCTGCACGGCCAGGCCGGCCAGCGTGGTCCACGAGTCGGTCGGCCGGTAGCGGGTGTCGTCCGGGTCGATGCCCTGGTAATGGTCGGAGCGGAAGAAGGCGTCGAACCCGGACTCCTCGGTGGCCCGGGCCAGCGCCAGGATCTGGTCGTAGCTGGCACCGTGGTGCGGTTCGAGCAGGACACGCAGCCTCATCGCGGGGCCTCTCCGATTTTTTCTTCCGAACGGGCCGGGCTATCCGCCGCCGGTACCAGCGGGAAGTGGCACGCGACCGAGTGCCCGGCAGTGCGCCCGGTTGGCAGCTCGCGCATGACCGGCTCCTCGTCCGCGCAGCGCTGCGCGGCGCGCGGGCAGCGGGTGCGGAACCGGCAGCCGCTGGGCGGGTGGACCGGCGACGGCGGCTCGCCACGGATGGTTGTCGGGCCGGCTCCGGCCGTGGCGGTGCCTGGTATCGAGTCGAGCAGGGCCTTCGTGTACGGGTGCAGCGGCTGGCGGTAGACCTCCTCGCCGGGCCCGACCTCGCACAGCTTGCCCAGGTACATCACCGCCACCCGGTCGCTGACCTGCTTGACCAGGGCGAGGTCGTGGGCGATGAACAGGTAGGACAGGCCGAGTTCGGCCCGCAGCCGCTCGAACAGGTTGAGGACCTGAGCCTGGATGAGGACGTCCAGGGATGACACCGGCTCATCGCAGATGATCATCGCCGGCTCGATCGCGAGCGTCCTGGCGATGGCGACCCGCTGGGCCTGGCCACCGGACAGCTCCCTAGGCCGCCGGTCTCCGTGAGCCGCCGGGTCGAGCCCGACGAGCTCGAGCACCGCCTCGACCCGGTGCCGCCTGGCGGCCCGGTCACCGACTCGGTAAGCGATCAGCGGTTCGGCGACCAGGTCCCGCACTTTCCATTTCGGGTCAAGCGAGGAGAACGGGTCCTGGAACACCATCTGCAGGTGCCGCCGGGCCTGGAGCAGGTTCTTGCCGTGCAGCGTGGTGAGGTCGGCGCCGCGGAAGGTGACGGTGCCCGCCTTGGGCCTGGGTGCCTGGAGCACGGACCTGGCCAGCGTGGACTTGCCGGATCCGGTCTCGCCGACGATGCCGAGCGTCTCCCCTGGCCACACGTTGAACGACACGCCGGAAACCGCGTGGACGACGCCGCCTTTGACCCCGCCGTAGTCCCGGGCCACGAACTCCTGGACCAGGTCGCGGACCTGGAGGAGAGGCTCTGCACCGGACGTCATGCCACTCCTGTTTGGATGGGGTGCCAGCACGCCCAGCGGTGGCCGGGTTCGTGTTCGGCGAGCGGCGGGGCGGTCATGCGGCAGTCGTCCGCGGCGCGGCGGCAGCGCGGGGCGAACGAGCAGCCCGCCGGCAGCGCGGAAAGGTCGGGCGGCCGGCCACCGATCACCGGTAGCGGCGAGTGCGCAGGCCGCTCCAGCCGCGGAATGGCCTCGAACAGGGCCTCGGTGTACGGCATCCGGACTTGCGTGAACAACTGCGGCGTCGACGCCTGCTCCACGATCCGGCCTGCGTACATCACGATGACCTCGTCGGCGCAGAAGCGGGCCAGGCCGAGATCGTGGCTGATCAGCATCAGCGTCATGCCGAGTTCGGCCCGCAACTCGAGCAGCAGTTCCATGATCTGCGCCTGGGTGGTCACGTCCAGCGCGGTGGTGGCCTCGTCGGCGATGAGCAGCTTCGGGCGGCAGGCCAGCGCGATGGCGATCATGATGCGCTGCCGCATGCCGCCGGAGAGCTGGTGCGGGTACTCGTGAAAGCGCCGGCCGGGCACCGGAATGTGCACCAGGCGCAGCAGTTCGATGGCCTGTTCGCGAGCTTCCGCCTTGGTGGCCCGCCGGTGCACCCGGACGGCCTCGGCGATCTGGTTCCCGACCTTCATCGTGGGGTTCAGCGACCGGGACGGGTCCTGGAACACCATCGCGATGTCCGTGCCGCGGTGCCTGCGCATCTCGTCGTCGGTCAGCCCGAGCAGCTCGGCGCGGCCGAACCTGGCCGAGCCGGTGACCACCGCCGCTTGCGGGAGCAGCCCCATGAGCGCGCGGCAGCTCACGGTCTTACCCGATCCGGACTCGCCGACGATGGCCAGCGTCTGCTGGGAGTAGAGCGAATAGCTCATCCCGTTGACGGCGCGCAGCTCGCCGCGGCGGATCGGGAAGCTCACCTTGAGGTCCTCGACCTCAAGCAGCGGCCCGCTGTTCACTGTGTTCATCGGACACCCCAGCGTTCCCTGAGGGCATCGCCGAGGACGTTCAGCGAGACGACGGTGGCGAACAGGAAGGCGCTCGGGATCAGCGCCTGCTCCGGCGTGGCGGACAGGACCTGCTGTCCCTGCGCGATCATGCTCCCCCAGCTCGGCTCGGGCAAGGGGATGCCCAGGCCGAGGAAGCTGAGCGCCCCCTCGAGAATGATTACGATGCCGAAGCCCAGCAGGGCGAACGTCATGAGCTGCGGCAGAATGTTGGGGATGACGTGACGGAGGATGATGTGGCGGCCTCGGGTGCCTGACAGCCTCGCCGCCAGCATGAAATCCTGCTCGCGGATGGCCAGGGTGTTGCTGCGGGCGATCCGGCCGGTGGCGGGGATGCTGAAGATGGCGAGGGCCCAGATCACGTGCAGCTCGCTAGGCCCTAGGCCCTCGGCGATGGCGAGCGCGAGCACGAGCGCGGGAAACGCGATCAGCACGTCGAGCACCCGGGAGATGCTCGTGTCGGTTATCCCGCGCCAGTAGCCGGCGGCCATGCCGAGCGAGCCGCCGATGACCAGGCCGATGACAGTGACGCTGAACCCGACCTCGAGCGAGACCTGTCCCCCGTACAAGATGCGGGAGAGTACGTCGTTGCCGTTCGGGTCGGTGCCGAGGATGTGGCCCGGCGACAACGGCGGCAGGCCGGCCTCCAGGATGCTGCCGCCTACCGGCTTGGGGACCGGGTAGATCTGCGGCCAGATGAAGCACGCCGCGGCCAGCAGGACGAGGAAGCCGAGCGGCAGCCAGATCCGCAGTGAGCTCGCCCGGCCGGGCGCCTTTTTCCGCACGGGCGCGGCTATCGCCGCGTCGGGCGCAGGCAGCAGGTCAGGAAGCGGAGCGCTCATACCGGATCCTCGGGTCGAGCACCGCGTAGAGCAGGTCGGCGGCCAGCGCGGCCACCACCACGACCACGGCGAACACCAGCACGACGCCCTCGACGATGGGCACATCGTGGTTGTTGATGGACGAGATCAAGATCGCGCCCACGCCAGGCAGCGAGAAGATCGGCTCGATGATCGCCACCGCCCCGATGAGCACGCCGAGGTTGAGCGCGACCAGCGTGATCAGGCCGAACATCGAGTTCGGCAGCGCGTGCCTGATCAGGATGTGCCACTGCGGCACGCCCTTGGCGCGCGCGGTGACGATGTAGTCCTCGCGCTGCATCTGCTCGACGATGTCCGCCCGCAGCAGCCGGGTGTAGACGGCGAACAGCGGGAAGCCGATGGCGATGGCGGGCAGGGTCAGCGACCTGATGTTCTCGAGCGGGCTGGCGGTCAGCGACGTGTACCCGATGGCCGGGAACCACTGGAGCCTGACCGCGAAGAGGTAGACCAGCACGACGGCGAGCACGTAGGGCGCGACCGACAGCCCGGTCATGCTGATCACGATGCTGAACCGGTCGGCGATGCCGTTCGGCCTGCGGGCGGCGAGCACGGCGAGGAGAACGGCAAGCACGACCGACCCGACGAGTGCGTAGATCAGCAGCTCGGCGGTGACGGGCAGCCGCTGGCCGAGGATCGTGGTCACGTTCTCGCCGCTGGCCAGGCTTGTGCCCAGGTCGCCGTGGAGGGTGGCGGCCAGCCAGCCGCCGTACCGCACCCAGAACGGCTCGTTCAGGTGCAGCCTGATCTCCAGCTGATGGACCTGGGCGGGCGTGGCGTTGGCGCCGAGCAGTACCTGAGCCGTGTCGCCCGGGAGCAGGTTCATCACCAGGAAGGTCAGGAGCGTCACGCCCCACAGCACCGGGATCGCCGCGAGCAGGCGCCTGCCCGCCAGCCGGAGGGTCGGAGAGCCCAGCACCTTGTGCGCGAGTGTCATTCCCGCGCTGGTTTCCGAGGCCACCGCCATATGTGCCGTCTCCTGCCGTTCTCCTGCCGTCTCCTGCCGTCTGGCTGGCGTCGTCTAGCTGGTGTAGGCCACGTCCTCCCACAGGATTGTCGGCTGGACGACTACCGTCGGCAACGGCTGGGTGACGCCGGGGCCGGTCACGTTCTTGACGGCGACGTTGGCCGGGGCGTACGCGAAGTAGAACGGGCCGTAGTAGTTCTGGGCGATGTAGCTGGCGGCCTGGTTGTACAGGGTGCACCGCTGGTTCAGGCTGAGCGCGGCCGTGGCCTGGTTCAGCAGCGAGTCCAGGTGCGGGTCGTGCACGCCGCTGAACGGCGACATGGACAGGAACCTGAAGCCGACCCCGACGCCGCCCGCCGGGTCATAGGAGCCGGCGGTCTGCACCATCGCCTGCCATTTCCCGGAGGTGAACTGCGCGATCAGCGCGGCCAGCGGGTAGGTGTGGATAGTGGCCTTGATCCCGGCCGCCGCCCACTCGGTCTGCAGCGCCTCGGTGGTCTGCTGGGCCACCAGGTTCTGGATCGTGCCGAGGCTGACCGTGAGGCCGCCGAGCTGCTTGACCAGCGCCTTAGCCCTGGCCAGGTCGTAGCCAGGGTAGCCGGCTACCTTCGGCTGGTTGCAGATCCCGCCAGGCCCGGTGAAGCCCTGGGCGATCGGGTACTGGTTGCTGAAGATGTGCTGCAGGATCGGCGCGATGTTGGTCGCCGCGTAGATCGCCTGCCGGGCGAGCTTGTTCTTGAAAGGCCCGCTTAGGGTGTTGAGCTGCAGGTCGTACACTGTAGTGGGCGACTGGTTCACGACGTTGAAGTGCCCCGCCGCCTGCTTGATCAGCGCCGGGGTGGACATGCCCTCGTAGATCTGGCCCTGGTGGGCCAGCATGGCCTCATAGGCGGCCTCGTCGCCGCCGACCGTTTTGAAGATCAGCTGGTTGAGGTACGGTCGGCCGGCCTGCCAGTAGTGCGGGTTGCGCTTGAGCACGAGCTGAGAGCTGAACGTGTCGCTGACCACGATGAACGGGCCCGCTCCGACCGGCTTGGCCGCGAACGCCTTCTGGCCCATCTTCTGCACGGCGGTGGGCGAGGCGATCCAGTTGGCGATCGAGTCGAAGATCTGGTTGATGAACGCGCCGTCGGGTGCGCTGAGGTTGATCTGCACGGTGGACGGGCCTGTCGCGGTGACCGAGGTGACCGGCCAGGTCGGCTTGCAGGTGCAGGAGGATTTGAGGTCGCGTTTGAGGTTCCACACCACGGCGTCGGCGTTGAACGGCGTGCCGTCGGTGAACTTCACCCCCTGGCGGAGGGTGATCGTGATCGACTTGCCGCCGTTGGAGAACTTATACCCCGTGGCCAGGTCCGGGATGATCTTTCCCTTCGGGCCGAGCTCGAACAGCTCACCGAAGATGGCGTCCATCTGGCTCTGGTCGGCGGCGCCGTTGATGTTCGTCGCCGGGTCCAGGCCGGCCGGCCAGTCACCGGAGAATCCGGTCCACTCCAGCACGGTCAGCGTCCCGCCGGCCTTCGGCGTGCCGCTGCTGGCCTGCGTCGTGGTGCTCGACGTGCTGCTGCCGCCGCAGGCGGCGACCACGAGGCCCAGCAGCAGGGCCGTCCCCCCGAAACAGAATCTCCGGACCATCCCCGTCGTGGCGGTCGTCCTCGCGCCGAGCCTCATACCGCTCACCCACTCGATATCCAGCGTATGTGACAATTAGTAAGTCGAGCGTGCTTCGATGTGTCTTGGATATTAGGATCCGCCCGGAGAAGCATCAAGTGTGTCTTGCGCCGGATGCCGCGGTTGTGCGGGCTCTTGTCCCGGGGCTTGCCCGGGCGCGCGCGGCCCTTGTGCCGCACCCACAACGGCTGGCTTACGCCGCCTGCCGAACCGCCGTGATCGACGGCTGGCTACGCGGCCTGCCGAACCGCCGTGATCGGGAGCCGCGGCCGGGCCAGGCCCTTGTCGATCGCCGACTGGAGCTCGCTGACGATGCCGGGCGCGTCGGTCTTGATCCGCTTGGGCGGAAAATGCAGCGTGAGGATGCCGTGCGCGGCCAGCTTGTCGTGCCGTTCGGTGGTCCGGTCCTGGTCCGCGGCCGCCAGGTGATAGGCCCGGGAATCGACCTCGGCCGCCACCCCGGCCTCCTGCCACCAGGCGTCAACGGTGGCGATAAAGATGCTGTCCGACCTCGGCCAGGGCCTCGCGGAAGAGAGCGGAGCCCTTCACCGGTCCCGCTTCGAGCTCCTCGGTCAGCTCGGCTACGCTGCAGGCCCGGCGCTGCACCGCCTCGCACACGACCTGGCGTACGTCGTCGAAGCGGGTGAGGGCTGCGCGCCGCATCCGCTACCGCGCGCGGCACCTTGGCAAAGCGGATCCTGCCGCTGACGAACAGCAGCTCTGGCATCCGCTGTGTCCGGTGTATCCGGACGAAGCCGGTGCTCTGGCGGCTACGTTCCCACGGAATCAGCACATCCACGAGATCCGGTCCAGCCGGGCGCAGGTGATGGCGGCGCATCGCGGCCGCTCCGGTGAGCAGGCTGCGCCGGCCCCTTCCAGCCGAACGGGCAGGCGGTCTGCTCCCGCACCACACCGCGCACCGGCATCGCAGTACGCACGGGCACCATCGATCCGCCCGACCGGCCCGAAGAGAACCACAGCTATGCCACATCGCCGTGGTCCTGACCACGGCAATGCCACATCGCCGTGGTTCGGCGGCGCCGACCGCCGGTGCTGGCGTGACAGGCGTGGCGCCTGGGGCCGCCGGGACGTGAGCAGGCGTAGCCGTCTGGGGGTTGTGGCCCCCGCCCCCGTCTATTGGCGCCGGTGGCCCGGCGTATCTATTGGGGGCCCCCGCCCAACGAAGGGAGTCGGCAGGGGGGCCGGGGCGGAGGGCCGGGGGCGGGGGGCGGGGGTGGGGTTAGAGGTCTAGGAGGTGGCCTTCGGCGGCTACGGTGACGGTGGGGTCGGCGCGGAAGCGGGTGGCGAGGGCGTCGAGGGCGTCGTCGGTGCGGTCCGGCTTGTGGTGGGTCAGCAGGACGCGGCGGGCGCCGGCCCGGTGGGCCAGGGCGACCGCGTAGTCCGCCGCCGGGTGGCCGAACGAGGCCTCGGCGGCGACCTCGTCCGGCCGCAGGAACGAGTCGTGGATCAGCAGGTCCGCGCCGGCGGCCAGGGCGAGCGCGGCGGGATGGTACTCGCCCCAGCCGTCGGGGCCGGGGCCCAGCGCGGTGGGGCAGTGGTCCGGGATGTAGGCCATCGCGGAGTGCCCGTCGCTGACCCGGTAGCCGAAGGTGCGGCCGCCCTTGTGCGGGACCTCCCTCGCCTCCACCGTGAAGCCCTCGGCCTTGAACACGCCGGGCGTCAGGCTGCCGAAGGACCAGTCCCCCCGCAGCCCGGCCGGCGTGATCGGGAAGTGCGGCGGGGACATCCCCCGGGCCAGCACCTCCTCGGCACCTGCACTCCCCTCCTCGTTCTGGGCCTGCTGTTCGGGCAGCAACAGCGTGACCCGGGCGTCGTCGCGGTCCCCGGCCGAAAAGAACGGCAGCCCGTGAACGTGATCCCAGTGCAGGTGCGTGAGGATGATGGTGCCGGCGAAGGGCGCGCCGCCGAGCAGCCCGGTGACCCGGCGCAGGCCGGTGCCCGCGTCCAGGATGAGCCATGGCGCGCCTCCGCCGGGGGCTCCGTCGTCTGGGGCTCCGTCGTCTGGGGCTCCGTCGTCTGGGGCTCCGTCGTCCGGGGCTATGGCCACGCACGAGGTGTGGCCGCCGTAGCGGACGAACTCCGCGCCCGGCGCGGGGGTCGAGCCGCGGACGCCGCAGAGGTGGATGCGCACGCTCAGCCTCGCACGCCCTCTTCGCGCCGGTGCCCGGTGGCCAGCTCGGCGAGGTCGGACAGGTCGAGCTGCACGGCGGGGACCGAGGCGACCCGGCACCGGGTGACCGCGACCAGCGTGGACGTCCTGGTGCCTCCCTCGAGCGCGGCCCGTTCGCCGAGCATCGCCCCCGGCCCGTACTCCGCCAGCCGGGTCCCGTCCCGCTCGACCCGGATCACCCCGTCCAGGACCAGGTAGATGTCCTGTCCGAGGTCGCCCTGGCGGACCAGTTCGTCGCCGGGCTGGAGCTGGGTGATCCGCGGCTTGGCGGCACCGTGCATGAGCTGCACCGACAGCGCCTGCTCCAGCGCGGTCTCGACCGCGGTCACCAGGGCCGGGGAATCCTCGTCGCCCCACGGCGTGTGGCGGCCGAACGACACCCGGGTCCAGTTGGCGTAGTCGGTCAGGCCGGACTTGTGCGCCAGGCGGCCGTCGGCGTCGTAGATCCAGTGCCGGGGGAACCGGCTGGCTCCGGTGACCGAGTACTCGGCGCGGCCGTCGGCGTGCAGGGTGAGCGACAGCGTGGTCCACACCAGCGGCGCCTGCCACTGAATGAAGGGCCGCCGCCGCACCGGCCGGGGCGCGGGGATGGCGGTCCGGCCCCCGGTGGTCTGGACGAAGCGCATCCACCCCTCGCCGTGCTCCGGCGTGCGCTGCATGTCGGGCAGCGCGACCGCCTGGAATGTGTGGCTCAGGCCGCCGACCCGCAGCGTGGTGGCGCCCATGATCCCGCCGCCGTCGTAACCGCCGCCGGTAATGCGGCCGGAGTCGTCGACCTCGATCCAGGCCCGCAGCACGTTGGCGAAGCGGAACCGGTCCCCCGCCCGCAGCTCCTCGATGTCCCCGAGCTCCGCCGGAGGCGGGTCGTCGTAGTGCGTGAACCCGGAGTCGAACGCCGTCCGGGTGGCGCCGGTGACGGCTTCGGAGGGGATCCAGGACAGTGAGGTGACACAGCTTTCGTATCGCATACACCGATGCTCGCGCTGTGTCGCGCCGCGCGCCAGGGTGCTGGCCGCTGGTTCTGCGGCGTGCTACCACCACTGCCGTAAAACATGCCTGCCTACTGGCAGGATCACGGCTGGAGTGCGGAGACTAATCACGTGGAGCAAAATGGCGCAGGCCCGGACGGCCCGATCAGTGTTTTCCTCGCGGACGACAACCTGATCGTGCGCGAAGGTGTCCGCGCCCTCATCAACGCCCATAAGGACCTGACCGTGGTCGGCGTGGCCGCCGACTACGACGAGCTGGTCAGCGGGGCCGAGGCCACCCGGCCGCAGGTGCTCGTGACCGACATCAGGATGCCGCCGACGTTCACGCGCGAGGGCATCGACGCCGCCCGCGAGGTGCGCAAACGCCACCCGGGGACCGGGGTCGTGGTGCTCTCTCAGTACGACGACCCCGAGTACGCGGTGTCGCTGCTGGCCGAGGGCTCGGCGGGCTACGGCTACCTGCTCAAGGACCGCGTCGCCGAGGGCAGCCAGCTGGTCGACGCGATCCGGGTCGTGGCGACCGGCGGCACGGCCCTCGATCCGTCGATCGTCGAGGCGCTGGTCGCCCCGGTCGTCCCGGACGGCGGCCTGCTGCCCGCCGAGGAAGCGCTGCTCGGCATGGTCGCCGAGGGCAAGACGATCAAGGCGATCGCGGCGGCGCGCCGGGTTCCGCCCGAGGCGGTCGCCGCGGAGGTCGACGCGGTATTCGTCAAGCTGGCCCAGGGTGTGTCCGCGGGAAGCGACAGCGCGCTGCGGCGGCTCCGCCAGCTGCACCAGGCCATCGTCGACCGGGAGGAACAGGGCGAGACACTGTCCCGGCTGCTGCCGAGCGGCCTGGCCGCCAAGCTGCGGCAGGAGCGGCGGGACATAGGAGAGACCGAACGGGTCGTGGTGACGGTCCTCATGAGCGACATCCGCTCATACTCGACCATCGCCGAGCACGCCGACCCGAGCCAGCTCGCCGGGCAGCTCAACACGCACCGGGCCGCGATGAACCAGGCCATCCTGGGCCAGGCGGGCACCGTGATGCAGTTCGTCGGCGACGCGGTGATGGCGGTCTTCGGCGCGCCGTTCCCGCAGTCCGACCATCCGGACCGGGCGGTGGCGGCGGCGCTGGCCATGCACGCCCTGCAGGCGGAGATCAACACCCGGTGGCAGGCCGGTGGCCTGCCACCGTTCGGGCTCGGCCTGGGCCTGTCGACCGGCGAGGCGGCGGCCGCCCTGCTCGGGTCGGCCGAGCGGCTGGAATACACGCTGGTCGGAGACACCGTCAACCTGTCCCAGCGCTTGCAGCAACTGGCGGACCCCGGAGAGACTGTGTTGTCTGAGGCCACGTTCAAGGCGCTGCGCACCCGGGTGGCGGCCGCCGCCCTCGGTGCGCAGCGGGTCAAGGGACGAGACGCTCCGGTATACGCCTACAAGATCAACAGGGTGGGGGAATGATGACCGAGAACAGTCCCGCGCTGGTCGTGCGCGGAGTGCGCAAGACCTTCGAGGCCGAGAACGCGCCGGTCCGGGCGCTGCGGGGGGTGAACCTGACCATCGAGGCGGGCGACTTCGCCGCCCTGATGGGCCCGTCCGGCTGCGGCAAGTCCACGCTGCTGAACATGGTGGCCGGGCTGGACACGGCGGACGAAGGGGAGATCGAGGTCGCCGGCGAGCTGGTGACCGGGCGGAGCGAGGATGACCTGGCCCGGATGCGCCGCCGCCACGTGGGCCTGGTCTTCCAGTTCTTCAACCTGCTCGAGGGCATGACCGTGCTGGAGAACGTGGCCCTGCCCGCGGTCATCGCGGGCCGCAAGCGCAAGATGGCGGAGACCAGGGCCCGGGACCTGCTGGACCTGCTCGGCATCGGCGACAAGGCCGCGGCCGTCCCCGGCGTGCTGTCCGGCGGCCAGCGCCAGCGGCTCGCCATCGCCCGCGCCCTGGCGAACGAGCCCACCCTGCTGCTGGCCGACGAGCCGACCGGCGCGCTCGACTCCGAGGGCGGAAGCGAGGTGATCGAGCTGATGCGGCGGCTGCACCGGGGTGGCCAGACCATCATCTTGGTCACTCACGACCCGGACGTGGCCGCGGCGGCCGAGCGCGTGGTGCGGATGCGGGACGGAAGGATCGTCGATCCCGAGCCGGCCATCGGCGAGGACGCCGTTATCGGAGCCCGCTGACCATGGATACCGCGGTCACTGCCGGGGGCCCGGCCCGCCAGGTCCTGCCCGTGCTGGCCGCGACGGTGGCGACGGTGGCCGTGGCAGTGGCCGGGCTGCGGGTATCGGACCTCGGGGTGATCGACGCGATCGGCTTCGCCCTGGTCATCATCTGGGCGCTCGCCGGGACGGTCGTCGCGCGGGCCGCGGACGGCGCCGCGCACCGGGCCGCTTACTGGCTGATCACGCTGGGCGCGCTGACCGGCGCGGTCGCGCTGACCGCGGCCCGGCTGGGCGAGCAGCAGCACGCGGCGCGGGTGCTGGCCACCCTGGCCGGCCCGCTGGTCATCGCGATCAGCTTCCACTACCTGCTTGCGCTGCCCGACGGCCGGCTGGGCCAGCCGGGGCGGCGGCTCATGGCGGGCCTGGGGTACGCCAGCGCGTTCGGCACCGGAATCGTGCTGGCCATCGCCGGCCACCCGTTCCCGCTCATGGCGGGTGCGGTGATCTGGCCGCTCGCGGTGCTGTGCGCCCTGCCGGCCACCCGGCTGCGTTACCTGAAGGCGGCAGGCCGGGACAAGGAACGGATGCAGTGGCTTGGGACGGGCCTGGTGGTGGCCGCCACCGTCGCGCTGATCAGCGCGGTCCTGCATCTGCTCGTGGGCTGGCCCGAGTCGGCCGGCGCGGTGGCGGCCAGCGCGTCGGCGGCGGTGCCGCTCGCCGTGATACTGGCCGAGTGGCCGCCGCTGGCGCGGCACGGCGGGCGCGTGCTGGTGCACACGCTGTCGACCGCGGGTTCGGCCGCCGTGGTGGCGGTCGTCTACCTGGTCATCGTGCTCGGCCTCGGGGAGGCGCCCGGCGACGACGCCGACCGGAGGATCCTCGGCTTCTCCATCGTCGCGGCCGCCCTGGCGGCGATCGGATACCTGCCGATCAGGGGCCGGCTGGTCGCCTTCGCCACCAGGTTCGTGTACGGCACCCGGGAGGCGCCCGGCGAGACGCTGCGCACGTTCGGCAGCCGGATGACCCGCGCCGTGTCAATGGACGAGCTGCTGCTCCAGCTGGCCGAGTCGCTGCGCAAGACCATGCGGCTTGACTGCGCCGAGGTCTATACCGGCGCGGGCGACGTACTGGAACGCGCGGTGTCGGTACCCGACGCGAGCGGCAAGTCGATCGTGCTGACCGACCGCGAGCGGCCGGTCGTGGCGCGGGCCGGGGTGTCGGGGAGCGCGTGGGCCTCGGTCTGGCTGCCCGCCCTGCTGGACGGGCGCGAGCAGGCTCAGCTGCGGGTGGCACCGATCAGCCACGCGGGCGAGCTGCTCGGCCTCATCGTGGTGGAGCGGGCCGCCCGCGCTGACACCTTCACCGAGGAGGACGACCGCGTGCTGACCGAGCTGGCCCGCCAGGCCGGCCTGGCCTTCCACAACTCCCAGCTCGACTCCGCGCTGCAGACCACGCTGAACGCGCTGCGCAAGCAGGCGGACGAGCTGCGCGAATCGCGGGCCCGCGTCGTCGCCAGCGGGGACGCCGAACGCCGCCGGGTAGAACGCGACCTGCACGACGGGGCGCAGCAGCACCTGGTGGCGCTGGCCATCAACCTCCGCCTGGCCCGCGACATCGTGCCGGAAGACCCGGAAGGGGCGGTCGAGATGCTCGGCCAGCTGGCCGGCGACGTGCAGCTGACCATCAAGGAACTGCGTGAACTGGCCCACGGCATCTACCCGCCGCTGCTGGCCGACAACGGCCTGCCGGACGCGCTGCGCGCGGCCGCCAGCCGCAGCCCGCTCAAGGTCCTGGTGACGGTGGCCGACGACGTAGGGCGGTATCCCGCCGAGCTGGAGGCCGCGATCTACTTCTCCTGCCTGGAGGCGCTGCAGAACGCGGCCAAGCACGCGCAGGACGCAACGGTGGAGCTGCGGCTGTGGACCGAGTCGGGCGGGCTGCTGTTCTCGGTCACCGACGATGGCCCGGGGTTCGATCCCGCGGTCGCCCGCCGCGGTCACGGCTTCGTCAACATGACGGACCGGCTCGGCGCCATCGGCGGGACGGTGCGCTGGGACTCACAGCCGGGACACGGCGCCTCGGTCAACGGGTCCGTCCCGCTGGTCGCCTAGGTTCACAGCCGGGCGAAGGCGCCGGAATCGCGGTCCTGCCACAGCTGGCGCAGCGCGTCGGCGCCGAAGCGCTCCTTGTTCACGTAGCCGCTGGCCCCGCTCACGGTCGCGCTGCGGGGCAGGTCCGCCAGGTCGTAGGTGGAGCAGAGGAAGACCACCACCTCCGGGTGGGCCGCCACGATGCGCCGGGTGGCCTCGATGCCGTTCATCTCCGGCATGTTGATGTCCATCAGCACCAGCGCCGGGTGCAGCTCGTCGACCAGCGCGATGGCCTCGGAGCCGCTCGACGCCTCGCCCGCCAGCTGGAAACACGGCAGGCGGCGGAGTACGGCCTTGACCGCCATCCGGAAGGGCGCCTGGTCATCCACGACGAGTACGGAGTGCGAGCTGGTCACATCCTCAGCTTCGCATAGGCCGTAACGGGCCGGGAGTGTGCTGCCACACCGCAGCGCGGTGGGGTCAGCCTCCCTGTCCCCGGCCCAGGAACAGCAGCACCGCCATGACCCGGCGGTTGACGTCCTTCTCCTCGCTCAGCCCGAGCTTGGCGAAGATCGAGTTGGTGTGCTTCTCCACCGCCCGTTCGGATACCGCCACCGCCGCGGCGATCGCGGCGTTGTTCTTGCCCTGGGCCATCTCGGCCAGGATCTGCGTCTCACGGGCGGTCAGCGTGTCCAGGCTGGACGCGTTCGGGTGGGAGCGCGATTTCACCAGCTCGTCCACGACGAGCGGGTCGATCACCGAGCCGCCGCTGGCCACGGCGCGGATGGCGCGCACCAGGTCGTCCACGCTGGCCACCCGCTCCTTGAGCAGGTAGGCGCGGCCCGCGGAGCCGTGCTCGAGCAGGGAAACGGCGTAGCCGGGCGCCGTGTACTGGCTCAGCACCACCACGCCGACCTCGGGGCGGTGCTCACGAAGCCACGCGGCGGCCTGGATGCCCTCGTCGCGGCCGGTGGGAGGCATGCGGATGTCGGTGATCACGACGTCCGGCTCGCTGCTCTCGATGACGGCGAGCAACTCCGGCAGGTCGGACGCGGTGCCGACGAGCTCGAAGTCCGGGTGGGCGGAGACCAGCCGGGAGACGCCCTCCCGCAGGAGGACGTTGTCCTCGGCCAGCGCGACCCGGATGGTGCTCATGGCGCCTGATCGTAGCGCGGCGGGTCCTTACTCCGTGCGCAGGATCTGCCCGGCGTGCAGCCGTGCCGCGCGGCGGGCGGGCCAGGCGGCCAGAAGGTAGGCCGCCACCAGGGCCAGCGGCGAGATCAGCAGCAGGGCCAGCAGCGCCACCGGAGGCTGATAGGCCAGCGGCGTCATGTTGGCGGCGGTGTGCCACAGGGTCCGGCCGAGCGCGATGCCGAGCGGGATACCGAAGGCCAGCCCGATGACGGCGAGCAGGCCAGCCTGCGTGATGATCACTTGCCGGGACTGCCGCCGGGTCAGGCCGAGCGCCCTCAGCACGGCCAGTTCGTGGCCGCGGCGGCGGACCGCGATGGACAGGGCGTGCCCGACGGCCCCGACGGCCAGCACGGCGAGGAAGGCGCTCAGCGCCAGCGGGAGCACGGCCACGTCCTTGATCGCCTGGACCATCGGCGGCGGAGCCGCGGGCGTGAAGGGGAAGGCCCGGCCGCCCTTGATGGCCGCCGCCTTGGCGGTCAGTCGGTGCGCCACCGCCTGGACGTCGGCGCCGGGCCGCAGGGCGACCGTGGCGAGGTGGAACTTGAAGGCGAAGTGCGCGCCGCGGAAGAGCCGGTCGAATCCGGCGGGGGTGAGCCACGCCCCGTCGTCGTAGTTGTTGTGCAAGCCGCCCGGCACGAAGCCGATGCCGGTCACGGTCAGCGGCCGCGGCGCCGCGGCGCCGGCTAGCCGGACCACCGAGCCGGTGGCCGCGTGCATTTCGCTGGCGGTGGTGGGGGCGAGCACGATCTCGTCCGGCTCGGCCGGCATGCGCCCGGCAGTGAGCACCACCGGTACCTGCTTGCCCGCCACCGGAGCATAGGTGAAGCTCTCCACCGAGACCTGGCCGGACTGCGCGCCGGCGATACGCGCGTCGTCGACACCGGTGACGTCCGGGTCGGCGGCCACGGTCTTGAGCACCTGGCTGGCGGGCCCGAAGTCCTGGCCGGACAGGCCGAGGAACGTGTCCAGCTGCCAGGTCTGGCCGAAGCGCGCCGGGTTGGCGGCGGCGTCGGACACGCCGGCCGAGAAGGTGAAGGCGGCGAGCACGCCCAGCACGCCGGCCACCGCGCCGAGCAGGGCCGGCCGGACCGGCACCGCCGACCGGCCCCGCCCCGGCTCGAGCGCGAACCGGGCCCCCACTACGACCGGGACGCCGAACCCGGCGGCCGCGGCGGCCGTGGCCACGCCGGAGCGGCGCGGGACGGCATGCCGTCGGCGGGCGGTGAGCGTCAGGGCCGCGGCGGCGGCCGATCCGGCCGCCACCAGGGCGGGCGCCAGGACCCAGCCGAGGCCGAGGATCAGCCAGTCGGCGTCGACGCCCGGGTGCGGTTCGGAGTACGACGCCGCCCCGATCGGCATCCACCGCGAGGCCACGATGGCCGACGCGACGCCGAGCGTGGCCCCGGCCGCCGCGGCCAGCAGCGGGGGCGCGGTGGCCGACGCGACGGCCTGGCGCGGCGTCATGCCCACCGCCTGCAGGACCTGGAGGTCGGCCACGGTCGCCGAGGTGTACCTGGCCACGGACTGGCCGATCAGGAAGAGCGCGGCCACCAGCGCGGCCAGGGCGAAGGCGAGCAGGCTGGCAGCCTCGTACCGGGTGATCCGCACGATCGCGCCGCCGAAGAACTCACGGTTGTTCCACACGTCGATGTCCGGCCGGCCGGTCACCCGGGCCAGGTCGGCGCGGAACGCGGGGATGGCCGCGGCGCCGCCCTTCAGCCGGATCAGCACGTTGATGTACATGTGACCGTTGGTGCCGACGATGTTGGCCCGGTAGCGGTCGAACAGGGCCGGCGACGGCAGCACGCCCCCCTTGCTTGCGGGCCCGTCCGTGGTCGAGGACCCGAAGACGTTGCGTCCCACCCCGACGATCCGGGCCCGGATGACGGGACCGAGCGGCGGCCCGGTGGTGCCGTCCCACCCCTCGTCGACTTGCTTCGGGCTGGCCAGGCGCATGGTTACGAGGTCCCCGACACCCTTGTGGTAGACGGCCGCGAACTGCGGGGTGACGAGGACCTCGTCGGCGCGGCCGGGGTCGAACAGGTGCCCGGCCAGCAGGGTGGGCCGCTCGATGGTCCGGGTCATCTCGTCACCGATCGGCGCGAACCCGACGCTCGCATCCGGGCAGCAGGTCAGCTCGAACGGGGTGCCGTTGACCGGGAACTCGGACAGGACGGCGACCTCGGGCAGGGCCCGGACCTTATTCCAGTCGAAACCGGGCTGGTTGGGCAGCACGGTCACGGTCGCGGGCAGCGTGCTGGCCCAGAGCCGGTCGAACGCGGTCTGCCCGCGGCGGGCCCCCGCGGCCGCCGCGAGCACCGTGGCCGTGGCCAGCGCCACCAGCAGGGCCAGCACGAGGAGCGAGCGCCAGCGCCGCCGCACCTCCAGGCGCAGCCAGGTCACAGTGATGCGCACGCACGCCCCCCACCATCGGACAACCGTAGGTCCTAGTAGATGACCTGCGGCGGCGGCGCGGCAAGAGTGCTAGGGCTAACGGGGCGGGGATGCTGGCCCCACAGCGAGCGGTGTGCTGACATCCCGGGGGCTGTGCCGGGGAGCACGCTGTACGCGGCCGGTGCCGCTCAGCACAATGAAGCGGTATGGGAGGGAGAACGCTCCGGGTCGCGCTGGCCTGCTGGCGGCCGGCTCTGCGGGGGGTGTGGCGGCAGGTGCTGGCGCTGGCGCTGCTGGCCGGCCTGCTCGGCGGGGTGGCCCTCGGGGCCGTGGCCGGCGCGCGGCGCACCGCCACCGCCTACGGGCACTACCTGGCCGCCATCAACGCCAGCGACGTGTTCGTGAACGTGCCGGGATCGCTGCCCGGAATGTCGGCCACGCGGCCTTATGAGCTGATCTCCGCGCTGCCCGGCGTGGTCGCCCACGCCGCCTACATCGGCCTGAGCGGCGTGCCGCTGGTGCACGGCAAGCCCGTCAACTCCTTCCTGGTCAACGGCCTGAACGGGAGCCTCGACGGCGAGTACTTCGGCCAGGACCGGGCGACCGTGCTGGCGGGCCGGCTCCCGCCGCAGGGATCGACCAGCACGGTGGTGCTCACGCCCGCCACCGCGGAGGCGCTCGGGACCGGTGTCGGCGGCACGGTCAGCTATATGTTCCAGCCGGTGGACGCGCAGCGGAGGCCGGGGGGAAAGCCGTTCACCCGGTCCTTCCGGGTGGCGGCGATCGTCTCGGTCCCGCCCGCCCTGGTCGACGAGTCCGACCAGGAGGAGGGGAGCATCTTCCCGCCGGGAGCGACCAGGCAGCTGCTGCCGGAGTACTTCTACGCGTGGATCGGGCTGCGGCTGGCCCGGGGCACGGCCGGGACCGCTGACCTGCAGAAGAACCTGGCCACCCTGAGCCAGGATTTGCAGCGGCAGGTACGGCAGGCCGTGCACCGCGACGTGCCCCCTCCCTCGTTCGCCGTCAACCGCACCGACGTCATCCGTAACAAGGTGCAGCAGGCGATCAGGCCGGAGACGGTCGCGCTGAGCCTGTTCGGCGCGATCGCGGCGCTGGCCATGCTGGTGCTGGTGGGACAGGGCCTGGCCCAGGTGATCAGCAGGTCCGCGCCGGACACCGCGGTGCTGCGGGCCCTGGGCGCGACCCGCGGCCAGGCCGCGCTGGCCGCGGCCCTGCCCGGGGTGATCGCGGTCCTCGGCGGCGTGGCGCTGGCCGTGGCGGGCGCGGTCGCGGCGTCGCCGCTGGCCCCGGTGGGGCCGGTGCGCCAGTACGACCCGGACCACGGGATCAGTGCCGACGGGCTCGTCCTCGGCGCGGGTGCGGCAATGTTCTGCCTGGTCCTGCTCGGGCTGCTGGCCGCGCTGGCGGTCCGGTCGGTCCGGCCGCGCGACAGCGGGGCGGGCGTGGGCTCGTCCGCCGTGGCCCGGGCCGCGGCCGCCGCCGGGCTGCCCGCCGCCGCCGTCGTGGGCACCCGCAACGCGTTCGAGCCCGGATCTGGCGTGCGAGCCGTTCCGGTCCGCTCGGCGCTGCTCGGCTCGGTCGCGGCCGTTACCGCGGTGGTGACCGCGGTGGTGTTCAGCGCCAGCCTCGGCGGCCTGACCTCGCACCCGGCCCGGTACGGCTGGGACTGGGACCTGGCCATCCAGGCCGAGGCCGGCTATGGGTTCTTCGCGCCGGCGAAGATGAGCCGACTGCTGCACGACCAGCCGGCCGTGGCGGGCTGGTCGGAGTTCGCGTTCGCGCAGCTGCCGATCGACGGCAAGGTCGTCCCGGCGCTCGGCCTGCGGCGCGACCTCGGGTCGGTGCAGCCGCCCACGACCAGCGGCCGCGCGCTGTCCGGCCCGGACCAGATCGAACTGGGCACGGTGACCCTGCGCGAGCTGGGCAAGAAGGTCGGTGACCGGGTCCGGATCGGCATCCCGAAGTTCGAGCGGACGGTGGTGATCACCGGAACCGTGACGCTGCCTTCGTTCGGCGTGGGCGCGACCGACCACCCCGGGCTCGGGCACGGCGCCATGGTCCCTCAGGCCACCCTGCAGACGGCCATGGGGCAGTCCCCTGGGCAGCGGCCGGGTGAGTCAGAGTCGCTTCCCGTCCTCCCCTCGGCGGTGGCGATCGACCTGGCCCCCGGCACCACCGGGGCGCAGCGGGCCGCCCTGGTCAGCCGGATCGTTTCGGCCAACCCGGATGGGACTCCGGGTGGCAGCTACGAGCTGAGCCACGCGCGGGCCTCGGCGATCGTCAACACCGAGCAGATGGGCGGCCAGCCGCTCGCGCTCGCCGTCGGCCTGGCCGTGGCGGCGGTGCTGTCGCTGGCGCTGACCGTGCTCAGCCTGGTCCGCCGGCGCCGCCGCGAGCTCGCCCTGCTCAAGGCGCTGGGCATGACGCGCAGCCAGATCAGGGCGGTCATCGCCTGGCAGACCACGCTGACGCTGCTGATCGCGGTCGTGGTCGGCGGGGCACTGGGCATCGCCGGGGGCCGGCTGGCCTGGCATGCCTTCGCCGGGTCCCTCGGGATCGTGCCGGTCGTCCAGGTCCCGGCGCTCGTCTTGGTGCTCGGGCTGGCCGCGCTGGTGCTGGCCGGCAACCTGCTGGCCTCGCTGCCCGCGGCCGTGGCCGCGCGGACCCGGCCCGGAGTCAGCCTGAGAACCGAATAGCTAGCCCCAGACCTCCTGGGCGGTCTCCACGATCAGGCGGAGCTTGGCCACCTGCTCGTCGTAGGTCAGCGCGTTGCCCTCCACCGTGGAGGAGAAGCCGCACTGGCCGGACAGGCAGAGCTGGTCGAGGGGGACGAACTTGGCGGCCTCGTCGATGCGGCGCTTCAGGTCGTCCTTGGATTCCAGGTCGGGGCGCTTGGTGGTGACCAGGCCGAGGACGACCATCTTGCCCTTGGGCACGAAGCGGAGCGGCTCGAAGCCGCCGGACCGCTCGTCATCGTACTCCAGGAAGAACCCGTCCACGGCGAGCTCGGAGAACAGCGCCTCGGCCACGAAGTCATAGCCGCCGGAGGCGACCCAGGAGGAGCGGAAGTTGCCGCGGCACATATGGGTGGTGATGGCCATGTCCGCGGGCTTGCCCTTGACCGCGTCGTTGATCTGCTTGATGTAGCGCAGATGCATGTGCTCGGCGTCCTCGCCGCGTTCGGCGATCTCGGCGCGCTGCGCCGGGTCGTTCAGGTAGGCCAGCGAGGTGTCGTCGAACTGCAGGTAGGTGCAGCCCAGCTTGTTCAGCCGCTGCACCTCGTCGGCGTAGGCGGCGGCCAGGTCCGACCAGAACTCTTCCATGTCCGGGTACACCGACTGGTCGACCGAGGCGGGGCCGCCGCGGTAGTGCACCATGTTCGGCGACGGGATCGTCAGCTTGGGTACGGCCGTGGTGGCGTGGGACCGCAGGAACGTGAACGCGTCCGCGAAGATCGTGTCGTTGATCGTGAGCTTGCTGTCGACGCGGATCGACGCGGGGGTGAACTCGATGTCCCCCGCGGCGTTGTGGAACTTCACCGCCAGGTTGCCCGGCGCCTTGGAGACCCCGCCGAGGGCGTAGATGAAGTCCATGTGCCAGGACGCCCGGCGGAACTCCCCGTCGGTGGCCGACTGCAGGCCGACCTCCTCCTGCATCTTGATCGCCCCGGGGATCTCCTGGTCCTCCACCGACCGCAGTTCGGCCGCCGAGATCTGCCCGGCCGCGAAATCGTCACGCGCCTGCAGCAGCCGCTGGGGACGGAGCAGGCTGCCGACATGATCGGCGCGGAACGGGGGGCTGGTCCTGCGGGCCATAGGTGCCTCTGTTTCTAGGAGGGAGTCGATGGATAGGTCAGGTCGATCGTGTCTTGCGGCACGCCCAGCGCCTGGCCGAGAATGCCGCGCATAAGAGTCTCCGGCACCAGGCAATCGGCGCAGGCCTCGGGGCCTGCGGTGATCGTGACGCGGACGCGGTCACCCGCCTCGGCGATCTGAAGGTGGTAGCCGTCAGCCGCGAGGGTGGCGGCGATTTCCCCGGCCCGTTCGGTATCAATCATTTCGTGACCTTGGTCGCCGTGCCGGACCACTCGCCGAAGATCCGGACCACCATCGAGATCGCCGCGTTACGGGCGCCCGCCACCACGATCGGGACGTGCCGCGGCGACGGCAGGATGCGGGTGAAGGTGTCGTCGGCGCTGGTGTCGGCGTCGGCGAAGCGGGCGATGCCGCGCAGCCCGTTCTTCCCGGCCCGGCGCAGGTCGGCGCCGGTGCGGCCGCAGTGCTCCATCAGCCAGGCCTGGACGTCTTGTTTGGTGAAGCCGTCCTTCGCCAGCATCTGCGCGTGCTCGGGGCAGAAGACCACGCCCGCCGAGGTGTCACGGAAGATCAGCGAACCGGTGCGGGAGATCGTGTCGGCGATGTCGTGAAGAACCTGCTCGGGGTCGGGAGTGTGCCGGTTGTCGACGAACTCGCAGGTGCGCAGCAGCGTGGCCGACACCGCGCTGGCGCCGGCGGGCTGGCCGCCGTCTTCGGCGAACGGCGGCCACGGGGACTCCTCCTCGTTCTCCGCCAGGCAAATCGACCAGCGGCCCGGCAGGCCCTGGGTGGCCTGCTCGAGTACGTGCGGGCGGACGCCGAAGGCGTTGCGGACGATCAGGCCGATGGCGCGGGCCACGGTGGCGTTCGGCCGGAAGCCGGGGCCGAACGCGCCGCCGGCCGTGTTGAACCCCAGCTCGTGCCGGACCGGGCCGTTGATCACGATCATCGGGGCGGGCCCGCTGGTGGACTGCCAGCCGCCGCCGCGGGCGGCGCGCTCGCGCATCAGCGCGTCGAACGCGGCCAGCACTACCGGGAAGTACTCCGGCAGGCAGCCGGCCATGGCCGCGTTGACGGCGGCCAGGTAGACCGTGCAGTTCCGGCCGACCTGCTCCAGCTCGCCGATGACCTCGTCCGGGTCCTTGCTCGTGGTGGCGAGGAACTTGTCGATGAGCGGCTGGGACGCGGGGACCAGCGGCAGGCCGTCGGACCAGCCCTGGGCGTAGCAGTACTCGATGGCGGCCTGGGCTTCCTCCGGATCCGGGGTTTGCGTCATTCCGGCTCGGTGAGGAGGTTCATCACGTCGTCGAGGACCTGGGCGGCGCGCTGCTTGACCTGGTCGGCGGTGAGCACCGCGACCGGGTGGGGCGTGGTCGCGTAGCGGTAGCCGGGGACGCCGCGGAGTTCGGCCATCGCGTCGGCGGTGACCCGGAACGCGTCGCTGCAGATCGCCGCGGCGGGCAGGCCGGCCGCCTCGAACGCGATGCCGTCGGCCACGGCCGAGGCGCTGCACGAGCCGCAGTCGCCGATGCCGGTGATGATGACGTCGCAGCCGGTGGTCATTTCTTTGATGAGTTCTCCGGGCGCGGGTGCGGCGAAGTTGACCTTGGTGCGGGCCATGGTGGCTGTGGCGCCGTGCTCTGCGACGAGGAGCCGGCCCACCTCGTCCAGGAAGGGGGCGGCGTTCTGCTTGGTGTTGACCAGCAGGCCGACGGTGGCGCCGCGCAGGTCCCGGCGGCGGGCGGCCCGGGGGGGCCGCGTGGTTCGCGTCGCGGTGGTGCCGGTCGGGTCGAGGATGGGGTACGGCATGTGTGTCGGGTTCCTTGCTAGTGCTCGTGGATGATGACGCCGCGGAGGTTCTTGCCGTCCATCATGTCCTGGTAGCCCTCGTTGACCTGGTCCAGCGTGTACCGCTTGGTGACCAGCTCGGTCAGCTTGACGTCGCCGGACTGCCAGAGGCCCAGGATCATCGGGATGTCGTACAGGGGGTTGGCCCCGCCGAACAGCGAGCCCTGCATCCGCCGGTGGTAGCCGATGAGGATGCCGCCGGGCAGCACCATGTCGTAGTATCCGACGCCGGTGATGACGATCGTGCCCGCCTTGCCGGTCAGGTTGACGGCCGCCTTGACCACCTCGTTGTCCATCTCGCCGACGGTGCAGATCACCGTGTCCGCGAGCTGGCCGCGGGTCAGGTTGACGATGGTTTCCTGGGCCTCCTCCGGGCCTGCGAACGCGTGGGTGGCGCCGAACTCCATCGCCTGCTCGCGCTTGTACGCCACCGGGTCGATCGCGATGACGTTCTTGCCGCCGGCGTACCTGGCGCCCTGCACGGCGTTCATGCCCACGCCGCCGGTGCCGAAGATCACCACGGTGTCGCCGGGGCGCACGTCGCCTGCTTTGGTCGCGGAACAGAACCCGGTGGTCACCCCGCAGCTGACCAGCGCGGCCAGCTCGAACGGGATGTCGTCCTCGATCTTCACGCAAGACCACTCGGAGATGACGGCGCGTTCGGAGAAGGTGCCGAGCACGCACATGCCGCCCAGGTCTTCTTGGTTGCTGTCGTGGAAGCGGAAGGTGCCGTCGGTCAGGCATCCGATGGCGGCGTTCTTGCCCGCGTCGCACAGGTTCTGGCGGCCGGTTGAGCAGTACCGGCAGGTGCCGCAGACGGGGATGTAGGAGCAGGCCACCCGGTCGCCTTCTTGTACTCGCGTGACACTGGGGCCGGTTTTCTCGATCACGCCGGCGCCCTCGTGACCGCCGACGAGCGGCAGGCGCGCGGTGCCGGTGGCCCGGATGTGCTCGTCGGAGTGGCACAGCCCGGCCGCCTCGAACCGGATGAGGACCTCGCCGGCTTTGGGCTCGTCCAGGTCCAGCTCGGTGATTTCCCATGGCTGGCCGCCCTTGCGGAGCACCGCCGCCCGGGTCTTCATCATCTGGCTCCTCCGGCTCCGGTTCGGGTGGGTCTGGGCCTGGGCCCTGGGCTGGCCTGGTTAGGTCCTGGGTTGGGCGTCGCGACAAACCGGCCTGCCCTTAGTTTTCATATCACGCGCTTCTCGTCGTCGAAAGTGTCATATATCGTGTGCCCTGACCCGGAAGGGGCCTCTTATGACCAGCACCGCATTGGCCGGTCCGGGCCCTGTGGCGAGCCCCAGGCTTCCACGGGTGCCTGTGCGCCCTGTGGTGCCCGGCCTCGCCGCCCTGAGAGCAAGCCCCCAAAACATCGGGGAAGTTCGGGCTATGGGGAAGATCTGGTGCACTATAGACCCCCGAATCCTCCCCAAAGCCCGAATCCTCCCCACTAAAGGGTTAGGTTCTCGTATTTGTATACGAAAAGTTGACTGTGATGTGCATGAGCCTGGTGAGAGAACGCGCAGGGAGGACAGTCGTTGGACGTGTCGCTGGACGGGAAAGTGGCGCTGGTCACCGGGGCCGGGCCGAACATCGGCAGCGGGATCGCGCTGGCGCTGTCCCGTTACGGGGCGAAGGTGGCGTGCAACGATCTTGTCCCGGACGCGGCAAAGGCGGCGGTGCGGCGGATCGAGCGCAACGGCGGGATCGGGCTCGCGCTGTCCGGTGACGTCAGCGTCGAGGCCGACGTGCTGGCGAACATCGCGGCGGTGCTCGAGGCCTGGGGCCGGATCGACATCGTGGTCAACAACGCGGCCTGGCTGCACACGAACCACATCCTGGAAGAGGACCTGGCGTCGTTCAACCGCGCGATCACCATCGCCGTCAACGGGAACTTCCTGTTCACCAAGCACGCGGCGGTGGCGATGATCGAGCGGGATATCCGCGGGTCCATCGTGTCGATCCTGTCCTCGAACGCGTGGCAGGGCGCCTCGGGCTTCATCGCCTACGCCACGCACAAGGGCGGCCTGGCCAACTTCGTCCGCGCCGCCGCCATGGACCTGGCGCCGTACGGGATCCGGGTCAACAGCTTCACCCCGACCGCGCCCCGGCCGGACAACCCGGAACTGCTAGCTCAGTGGCGCGCCGAGGGCCGCACCGAGCTGCGGCCGCCGCGGCCGCCCGAGCCGGACCGGCCGTCGTGGTGGCGGCCGACCGGGACGTATGACGTGCGCGGGAACATCCCGATGGGCGAGCCGGCCACCCCTACCGACATCGGGCACTGCATCGCCTGGCTGTCGTCCGACTACGCCCGCCTGATCACCGGGTGCGATTTCGTCGTCGACGGCGGCGCCCGGGCCAAGTACTGGGCTTACACACCGGACGCGGGCGCGGCGGCCGGGCCGGTGCCGCTGATTCCGCTGGACGTCTCATCGGAGGCTGTTGATGGGTGATGTGATCCGCGCGGTGGTGCAGACCGGGCCGCGGCAGCTGGAGATGCGGGAGTTTCCGCGGCCTGTGATCGGGCCGGACGACGGCGGGCTGCTGCGGGTCGAGGCGTGCGGGATCTGCGGCAGCGACGTGGAGCAGTACCGCGGGAACCTGAGCAGTCAGTGGCTGCCGATGGTGCCGGGGCACGAGCCGCTCGGGATCATCGAGGAGGTCAGCGCCTCCGCGGCGGCGCGCTGGGGGGTCCGGCCCGGTGACCGGGTGGCGGTGGAGATCCTCATCCCGTGCCGGTCCTGCGACCTGTGCCTGGCCGGGCGGTACATGTCGTGCCGTCACCGGATCGGGAGTCACGGGGGCTCTAACCCGCCGGAACGCGGGCTCGGCCCGTGGGGCGGGTTCTCCGAGTACATCCACCTGCATCCGAACGCGATCCTGCACAAGGTCCGGGGCGACATCCCGGCCGAGGTCGCGGTGATGTTCAACCCGCTGGGCGCGGGCGTGCGCTGGGCCGTTCACCTGGGCGGGGCCGGGCTCGGCGACACCGTGCTGATCCTCGGCGCGGGCCAGCGCGGGCTGGCCGCCGTGCTGGCCGCCCGGACCGCGGGAGCCGGGACGATCATCGTCACCGGGCTCTCGCGGGACGCGGGCAAACTGGCGCTGGCACGCGAGTTCGGCGCCGATCACACGATCGACGTCGAGGCCGAGGACACCGTGTCGCGAGTTCTCGATCTCACCGGCGGGGCCGGGGCCGACATCGTGCTCGAGCTGACGCCGATGGCCGTGCAGCCGGTCCTGGACGCGGTGCACGCCGTCCGGTGGGGCGGGCGGGTGGTGCTGGCCGGGCTCAAGGGAGGGCGCCCGGTCGAACTGCCCACCGACCTGCTGATCAACAAGTCGCTCACCGTCATGGGCGCGTTCAGCGTGGACTCCCGCGCTTACGCCGAGGCGATCCGCCTGATCGAGGCGGGCCGGTTCCCGCTGGAGCGGATGCACACGCATACGTTCGGCCTGGAGGAGGTGCCGCGGGCCATCGAGACGCTGGCCGGCGAGGTGCCGGGCGAGAACGCGGTGCACGTCGCGATCATGCCGGGGGCTTAGATTGCTCATCGACGCGCACGCGCACGTGCTGCCGGGGTCGTTCCCTTCGGCTCCGTCCGGATGTGATCCGGCGTCGTGGCCCGCGATGTCGGCTGTCGCCGGGGAGGACTCGCGGCTGCTGACGTCGGGGGCGCTGCGATTCACCGCCCGGACCGCGTGGTTCGACGCGGAGCAGCGGCTGGCCGCGAGCGCGGCCAGCGGGGTGGACGCCGAGGTGGTCTCGCCGTTCCCGCCGCTGCTGAACTACGCGTTGGCTGCTGGCGCCGGGCGGGACCTGGCCCGGTGGGTCAGCGAGTACATCGCTTCGCTGTGCGCAGCTTTCCCCGGGCGGTTCTACGGTCTGGGGACGGTGCCGCTGCAGGATCCCGCCCTGGCCGCCGGTGAGCTCGCCGCGGTGGCCGGCCTCGGGCTGGCCGGGGTTGAGATCGCGTCCAACGTGGCCGGGGTGTCGCTGGCTGACCCCCGGTTCCTCGGGTTCTTCGCGGAGGCCGAACGGCTCGGGATGGCGGTCTTCGTGCACGCGATGCCCGCTCCTTCCGACCGGCTGCCGGGCCCGGCTGTCGCGACCTTCGGGGTCGGTATCGAGGGCTCGCTGGCCGCGGCCACGATCATCACCGGCGGCGTCGCGGAGAAGTACCCGTCGCTGCGGCTGGCGTTCAGCCACGCGGCGGGCGGGTTCCCGCTGATGCTGACCCGGGCGCAGTGGTTCTGGGGCCGGACCTGGAACGAAGAACCGCCCGGCGAGCGCGGGCCGGACGCCGCGCCGTGGGCGGCCGCGGCCGGGCCGGCCGAGCTGGCCCGCCGGTTCTGGTATGACTCCCTGGTGTTCGACCGGCGCGCCATCCGGTACCTCGTCGACATGCTGGGCGCGGACCGGCTGCTGGTGGGGTCCGACTTCCCGGCGATGCCCCGGGAGGAGCCGTGCGGGCGGACGCTGCGGTCAATGGGGCTCGGCCCGGCTGAGCTCGAGGACATCACGTGGCATAACTGCTTCCGGTTCCTCGGCATTGACCCGCAAAAGTTATTCTCGTCGGGTGAGCAGCACCGTATCGTCTGAGCTGGCGGATTCCGCGCCGCCCGAGCCGTGGACGTCGCCAGGCGCCGCCGCGCAGCGGCCGCCGCGGCTGCTGCTGACCCTGCTCGGTGACTACTGGTGGCAGCGGACCGAGCCGCTGCCCTCGGCGGCGATCGTCGGGCTGCTGGCCGAGTTCGGCGTCAGCGATTCGGCGGCCCGGGCCGCGCTGAGCCGGCTGACCCGCAACGGGCTGCTGATCACGTCCAAGACCGGCCGCCGCACGTTCTCCCGGCTGAGCTCGCGGGCGGCCGGGATCCTGGACGACGGCGCGCGGCGGATCTTCTCCTTCGGCGCGGCCAGCCAGCCATGGGACGGGATGTGGTCGCTGGTCGCGTTCTCCATCCCCGAAGACAACCGGGCCGCCCGCGACGCGCTGCGCAAGCAGCTGCGCTGGCGCGGGTTCGCACCGCTGTACGACGGCCTGTGGGTGTCCCCGCGCGATCACGCTGCCGAGGTGATCGGGTACCTGAAGGACCTCGACATCACCACCGGCACCGCGTTCCGGGCGAGCTCGGTGCCGGCCGACGGCGAGATCCCGGCCCGGGCCTGGGACCTGGCCGGGCTGCGCCAGCGGTACGAGTGCTTCATCTCCTTCGCCGGCCAGCTGCGGGACGCGGCGGTGGCCGGGCGGGTGCCGCCGGCCGACGCGCTGATCGCCCGGACCCGGGTCATGGACGAATGGCGCGCGTTTCCTGCCCTGGACCCGGATCTGCCCGCGGAGCTGCTGCCCGGGGGCTGGCCGCGGGCGGACGCCCGCGAGCTGTTCATCGGGTGCTACGACCTGCTCGGGGCGCCGGCCGCGCTGCGGGTCCGGCAGATCATCACCCGGTACAGCCCCGAACTGGCCGACCGCGCCGCCTACCACAGCTCGGAGCTCAAGCTGAGCGCCGCGCCGGTTGCCCATACCTGACGGCAGCGCAGTGTCCAGGCTTGGGTGATCGAGTTGGGCTATCTGGTCGATACTCCAAGCCGCAGGCGAAGAGCTCCGTCTGGTTCTTTTGACAGGACGGCGGGCATAACCGGGACTTCGCCTTTGTCATTCGCTAGCCTCATAATCGACGTGTAGGCCACCACGTCTTCGTCACGTAGCACGCCGACCTGCCCGCCCTGGGCATTCACCGCGATACCTGCCTCGGTATTTCCCAGCCACACCCCGACAAGTCCGGCTGCGGGCGCGCCAGGCGGACCTGCCAGCAGCTCACCTGCTCCCGGGTGAAGCAGAACCTCGGCCTGCGGGGCATTCTCGACAAGGTACGTGCCGCGACCCGGAGGATGCGGCAGGGGCGTCGCATTATGGAACAGCTTCCGTATTTCGGCGATGCCATCAGCCATCAGGCGAAGCTGATGGAATATCCCGCGAGAATGGCCTTGCCGACCATGGCCGCCTGCGATTCGATTCGCTTCGATATCAAGCAGCGGACCCGGCGGTAGCGGAATCCCGCGAGCCTCTAGTTCCTGGACGAGACGCGCACGGGCTTCGACGCTACCCTCACCAGACCATGCCTGCTCGACGGCATCGACAACTTCGCGGTACCTGCGGAAGTCCTCAGGCGTAGGCATGTCGTTCAACTGAACTGCTTCCCACGATAACCTCGCCAAGCCCTGAATTCCCTCACACCCTGCCGGGCGGCGAGGGAAATGGCAGGGATCCAGGGTAGAGCAGCAGCCGGGCGCGGGCGGCTGTGGATGGCGCGTAGTAGTACCCGCTCATCCAAACGGCGCGATTCTGCTGTCGCGCCGCCTGCAGGTCGGAAGAGAGGCGTGCGCCGTCTTCCGCGCTCAGCCTGCCGAGTTGATGCCGGCCGAGATGGACTGTGACAGCGGTGCGCCGGAGTGTGCCGCCCCACTCTCCCTCAATCTCGTGATCTTCGGTCCCTGATTCGAGACGCACGGGAACCAGCACCGGTTTCGCGGCGCGTTGCGCTTGTTCCTCGGGGCCAACTCCGCCCATCTCAGCCCAGCGCCGCTCATCTGTCCCCAGAGCATCCAGCGTCGGTTGCGCTGCCGGGTCTCCATGCCCGTCATGGCCGGGAATGTACTGCCGGCCGGCGACATTCCCGGCAGCGGTGGTACTAGCACGCCACGCTCGCTGGTGGCTGGCCACCTTGGCGATCCGTCCCGTCTCGCGCGACCCTAGGGTTAGGTGTACAGGGGAGGTGGCCGTGGAGCTTGTCGTGATGGTGCTCCGCGGCCGGTTCCGGCAGTACTGGAAGGCGTGGCTGGCTCTTAGCCTTCTCGTCGCCATAGCCGGCGGGTTCGTCCTCACCACGGCGTCCGCCGGGCACCGGACGGCGGCCGCGTTCCCTGAGTTCAGGGCGCGGCACGGTTACGACATCATCGTGTACAGCGGGCAACCGCTGCTGCCGCAGCTGACCAGGTTGCCCCATGTTTCTTCGGTGACTCCGGTAATCGTGCCCTACAACGGGACGGCTGTCTGCGCGTCCTGCCGGAGGCCGATCGATGTCAGCAATTTCCTGGTCAACGAAGTGCCGCCGGGTCAATTGCCGCGGATGGTCACGCTCATGTCCGGGCGGATGCCCCGCCAGTCGGACCCTGGCGAGGTGCTGGCGTCCTTTACCCTCGCCCGCGACAACGGGGTACGCACCGGCTCGGTGATCCGGGTGCAGCCGCGCAGCCCGGCGCAGCTGAGAGGGGGTCCGAGGGCCCCGGCAGATCCGTCCCCGATCCTGCATCCGGCGCTGCGGGTGGTGGGCATCGTCGCCGCCGAGAGCGAGTTCCCCTCCGGCGCCAGCCCGCACTACGACCTGTACGCCACGACCGCGTTCGCGGCGGCGGTGAATCATCGCGCGGCGCTGTTGTGGACCTACTACGTGCGGTTGGCGCACGGGGACGCCGACCTGGCGGGCTTTGATGGCGGACTCCGCCCGCTGAACATATACGGCACCTCCGACCTGGATGAGGCCGCGGATGCGGTGAACGCCTCGATCCGTCCGCAGGTCGTCGGCTGGTACGTGCTGACCGGCCTGGCCGCCCTGGCCGCGCTGGCGGTCATCGGGCAGGCGATGGCCCGGCAGACCGTCGCCGAACGAGCCGATCATCATGCCCTGTCGGCGCTCGGCGTCAGGCCCCGCGAATTCGTGCTGCTGGCCCTGCTGCGCGCGCTGCTGACCGGCGCGGCCGGGGCTGTGGGAGCCGTGCTGATCGCGGTGCTGGCGTCCCCGCTGACGCCGGTGGGCGAGGCGCGGCTGGCCGTCCCCTCCCCGGGCCGCATGTCCCTCGACCTCGCGGTTGTCCTGCCCGGCGCGCTGGCCGTGCTGGCCGCCGTGGCCGCGGTATCGGTCTGGCCAGCGATGCGCCATGCCCGGTTGCTGAGCAGCCGCCCGCAGTGGCAGCCGGCGTCAGTGACGGTAGCGGCGGGCCGTGCCGCCGCCCAGGCTCGCCTGCCCGTTACCGCATTGATCGGCATCCGGCACGCGTTCGAGCGTGGCCGGGACGGGCAGCCAGTGGGGACGGCTCTGCTCGGCACGGTGATGGCGGTGGCGGCGCTGTGCGCGACCGGCGTCTTCGGCGCCAGCCTGACCCATCTCATTTCCTCACCTGCGCTGTACGGCGCGCCGTTCCAGGCCTACTTCGCCAGCGACGGCACCCCCGGATCCCAGGCGAGGGTCAACGGGCCAGTACTGGAAAGCCTGCGAAATGACGGTGCTATCGAGCGGATAACCCTGGGTGCCTTCGTCGAGGTCAACGTCAACGGCAAGCATGTCCGCACGGTAGCGATGACCCCGCTCCGCGGCGCCGCCCTGCTGTCCGCTCTGGACGGCCGCCTGCCCCGCGGTGACCGGGACATCATGCTCGGCGTGGCCACGATGCGCGCCACGGGCGCCCGGGTGGGAGGGACCGTCCGGGTGACGGTGGCCGATCCGGACGGGGTGCCGCACGAGGCCAGCTTCCACGTGATCGGCCGGGCGTCCCTGAACGCCGGCACCGGCGGGCTGGGCAACGGGGCCGTGATGACGACCAGTGCCTTCGTCGACATGCAGTGCCCGGCAGGCCCGAAGCAGTCCGCCTGCCAGCTTTCGGTCAAGAACAGCCTCGGTACCGTCGTGCTGGTCCGGGCGGCCCCGGGGGCCGCCGGGAGCGCGGCGCTGGCCCGGCACACCGGCAAGTACCCCGGCCTCACCTACCGGCCAGCCGAGCCGAACGTGCTGGTCAACTTCGGCGAGTCGGTGAACTTCCCGCTGCTGTTCGCGGTCGCGCTTTCGGTGTTCGGCGCCGCGACGCTGCTGCATCTGCTGCTGGTCAGCGTGGCGAGGAGGCGCGTCGAGGCCGGGTTGCTCAAGGCGCTCGGGTTCGTCCGCCGCCAAATCGCCGCGGCCGTGTGCTGGCAGGCGACCGTCGTGGCGCTGGTCGGAATCGCGGTCGGGGCACCGGTCGGCATCGCGACGGGCAAGGTGCTCTGGCGGGTATTCGCCACCAACTTCGGTGTCGTGCCGGTCGCCGTGGTCGAACCGGTCCTGGTAGCGGCCCTGGTGGCAGGGGTGCTCGCCGCCGCCAACCTGCTCGCCGCCGTTCCCGCGCTGCTGGCCGCGCGGTCACACCCGGCCCGGCTGCTCAGGGCGGAGTGAGCCGCTGGTCCGGGAGGCCAAAGCTGCGGGCGGCAGTCTTGGGGCCGGCGATATAGACCCCGAGGGCCGAACGGTCGGATGATGGCCGCGATACCTGCGGGCCGTCGCACAAGCGGGAGACAGCATGAAAACCAGGGCAGCGGTGCTCCGGGACATGGGCAAGGACTGGGAGATCATCGAGATGGACCTCGATCCTCCCAAGGAGGGCGAGGTGCTCGTCCGGTTCGCGGCGGCCGGCCTGTGCCACTCGGACGACCACCTGCGCACCGGTGACATCCCGGTGCGGTATCCGATCGTGGGCGGGCACGAAGGCGCCGGGGTGGTCGAGGAGGTCGGCGCCGGCGTGAGCCGGCTCACGCCGGGCGACCACATCGTCTGCTCGTTCCTGCCGACCTGCGGGCACTGCCGGTTCTGCGCGCAGGGCATGACCAACCTCTGCGACCTTGGCGCGCTGTTCGTGGACAACTGCCTGCCGGACGGCACGTTCCGGTTCCACGCCGACGGCGAGGACTTCGGCCAGATGTGCCTGCTGGGCACGTTCTCCCAGCGCTCGGTGGTGTCCGAGCACTCATGCATCAAGATCGACGACGACCTGCCGCTGGAGACGGTGGCGCTGGTCGGCTGCGGGGTGCCGACCGGCTGGGGCACCGCGGTGAACGCGGGCGGCGTCCGGCCGGGCGACACGACCGTGATCTACGGGATCGGCGGCGTCGGCATCAACGCGGTCCAGGGCGCGGCGTTCGCCGGCGCGCGCAACGTCATCGCGGTCGACCCGCTGGAGTTCAAGCGGGAGCACGCCATGGAGTTCGGCGCCACCCACGTCGCGGCCGACGCCGCGGCCGCACAGGAACTCGTCACCGAGCTCACCCGGGGCGTCGGCGCGGACCAGGCGCTGATCACCGTGGGCGTGGTGACCGAGGAGGTCGTCGCGTCGGCGTTCGCCGCGGTCCGCAAGCGCGGCACGGTCGTGCTCACCGGGCTGGCCGGACCGGACAAGCGGACCATCCAGCTGCCGGGATTCGAGCTCACCCTGTTCGAGAAGCGGATCCAGGGCGCGCTGTTCGGCAGCGGCAACCCGTTCGACACGATCCCGCGGCTGCTCGAGCTGTACCGGGCCGGGCAGCTCAAGCTCGACGAGCTCGTCACCAACCGGTACCGGCTGGACGACGTCAACCAGGGCTACCGTGACATGCTCGACGGCCGCAACATCCGCGGCCTCATGATCCACGACTCCTGAGGTCCGGGGCCGCCCCTAACCACGGCAATGTGACTCTGTAGTGGTCCTGACCACGACGATGTCACATCGCCGTGGTTGCGCGGGGTGCAATGCGGTGGCGCGCCATCGGACCTCCCTCGCGGCGGCTGGCGGCTGGTCAGAAGAGCGAGTCGGGGAGGCCGAAGTGGACGCGGGCCAGGTCGCCCGCGGTGGTCAGGTACTGCGAGGCGATGTGCCCGTGGTACATGGCCACGTCGCGGTAGTAGCGCTGCAGCCGCGTGCCGCGCTTGGCCGCCGAGGAGGACGAGGCGGCGAAGATCTCCTGCACGGCCTGCGCGGCCAGCTGGCCAGCCTGCTGGACCATCGCGAACAGCCGGACGTCGTCCTCGCGGGTGAACGGCTCCCCGGTCGCCGCCCAGCGCTCGGCCAGCTCCATGTAGCGGTCCCCGACGTGCAGCACGATGGCCTCGGCGGCGTCGGTGAGCGCCAGCGCGTGGCCGTAGGTCTGCTGGTAGTCCGGGTGGGTGTACCTGGGCACCTGGGGCGGGAAGTAGGTCATCTTGGACTTTATGATCTGCTCGTACTCCTCCAGCGCGGCCCGCGCGGCGCCGATCACCGGGATGACCAGGCCGGCGTGGTACAGGGCGTAGATCCGGCCGCAGTACAGCGGGCCGTGCAGGGCGGCGCCGGGGGCCATGGTCTCGCCGTGGGTCCAGTCGGCCGGCGCGGTGCGGGGCGCGGGCACGAACACGTCCTCGACGCGGACGCTGTTCGACCCGCTCGAGTTCATCCCCAGGGTGGCCCCGTCGCCCCAGTCGTCCAGCACCGTGACCTGGTCCATGGGCATGACCGCGGTGATCCGGTCGGTCGTCCCGGCCACCATCGCGTTGCACATGAAGTGGGTGGCGTGCGCGCTTCCCGAGCAGTAGTCCCAGGTGCCGCTGACCAGGTAGCCGCCGTCGGCCGGCTCGGCAGTACCGGATGGCAGGGCCCGGTGCGGGGCCGCGAATTCGCCGGACGAGCCGAAGATGTCACGCTGGCCCGCCTCGGAAAACCACGCCCCGATCGTGAGCACGTGGTGGGCGCCGAGCGTGAGCGCCCAGCCGGTACCCGGATCGCCCGCGGAGATGGCCAGCATCACCCGCCAGAACGTGGGCAGGCCGAACGCGAAGCCGCCGAACCGGCGCGGCTGCAGGATCCGGTAGAACCCGGCCTCGGTGAACTGCCGTCCGAGCTCGGCCGTGTGATGCCCGAGCCGTTCCGCCTCGTCCTGCTGGGCGCGGACGGCCGGGATCAGCGCTCGGGCCCGTTCGATGACCGTCTCCGGCGTCAGGTCCGGCTCCGGGACGGGGATTTCCTGGGTTCGCACCTCGGTATGCCCTGACACATGTACGAGCCTGCTGCGCCGGGCGAGCGGCGGCAAGCGGCGAAATAGGAGCCCGTGACGGGAACACAACGTGGGGCAGGCGGGAATGTCGTACGGGACAATCGCGGATCGCGTGCCTTGCCGTCTGGCGGTGGCGCGGGGGACGCTGATGCTGAGGAGGAACTATGGCGAACAGCGAATTCTGGCGGGAGCTCAAGCCGATCGAGCAGAAGTTCCGGCCCGGCGCGCTGCCGGAGGCGTACATCGCCAACGCCCCGACCGAGGACGAGCGCTTCTACGCTCCGCTGTCCGAGACCGTCGGCACCCGGCCGCTGTGGATCTCCCCGAGCCAGAACCGGTGGTGCGACGTGCTGATGTGCCGCGGCGCCGGCCTGGTGAACCGGCATTACCACCCGCAGCAGGTGTTCGCCTACACGATCTCCGGCAAGTGGGGTTACCTGGAGCACGACTGGATCGCCACCGCGGGCGACTGGGTCTACGAGGCGCCTGGCGAGTCGCACACGCTGATCGCCTACGAGTGCGACGAGCCCATGCGCGTCACCTTCAACGTCACCGGACCGCTGATCTGGCTGGACGAGAACGGCGAGCCGAACGGCACCTTCGACGTGTTCGACTACATCGCGCTGGTCCGCGACCACTACGAGAAAAACGGCATCGGCGCGGACTACATCGACAAGCTCTTCCGCTGAGGTTCCGAGGCGGCCGCGGCCAGCAGCGGGGCGAGGACGGCCGGGTCGTCGGCGGCGGCCGTGACGATCACGCCGCTGACCAGCTTCCTGGCCTGCCGGACTAGGGCTACGGCCAGCTCGATGCCGGTGGCGCGGGCGGCCCCGTGGGCGGCCTGCTCCATCGCCCGCAGCGTGTCCGGCGGGATCGTCACCCCGGGAACCTCGTTGGCCAGGTAGTCGGCGTCGGCGAAGCTGCGCAGCGGGGCGACGGACAGCAGGAGTGGCACCTGCGTGCCCTCCAGCGCGGTCACCGTCCGGAGCAGCGAGTCCAGCTCGTAGACCGGCCTGCTCACCAGGAAGTGCGCTCCCGCCCTGACCTTGGCCCGGGCCCGGGCGATCTCGGCCTCCTGGTCCCGCGCGCCGGGGTTGACCCGGGCGCCGACGCAGAACGAGGTCTGGGTGGCGGTGGCGAGCCCGTTGGAGTCGCGGCCCTCGTTCAGGCCGGTCAGCAGCGCGATCAGGCCGAGCGAGTCGACCTCCCAGATGCCGTCCACGGCCGGGTAATCGCCGAGCACCGGCGGGCTGCCGGTCGTGCAGATCACGTTGCGGATGCCGAGGGCGTGCGCGCCGAGGAGTTCGGCCTGCAGGGTCATGATGGTCTTGTCCCAGGTGGTCAGCGTGGCGATGGTCTCCACGCCGGCCTGCTGCTGCAGGTGCAGCGCCAGGTCAAGCGAGTCGGAATGGGTGCGGGCGCTCTGGGCCGGCTGGACCGCGAACACCCCGGCGCCCTGGGCCTGCAGCACCGCCGCGGCCTGCACCGCTTCGGCCGGGCGCCCGCCGGATGCGATCGCGGCGGCGACGATGAACCGCCGGCTGGCCAGCTGGTCGGCCAGGGTCCCGGCGAACGGCACGGAGCCAGGTGGCGCGGCCGTTCCAGTTCCGGATATTACGGTTCCGGATATTCCGGTTCCGGAGGGGTGGGTGTGCCGGGCCCTGGCCGCCGGGATCGCCGTGACCGCGCCGGCCGCGGCGCGGATGTGCGCGGGGGTGGTGCCGCAGCAGCCGCCGACCAGGGACACCCCGGCCTCGGCGAACCGGCGGAAGTAGCGGGCGAAGTAGTCGCCGCCGATGCTGAATTCGAAGCTGCGCGGCCCGGTGCGGCGGGGCTGGCCCGCGTTGGGCTGAGCGCTGACCGGCACGGACGCGTACCGGACCAGGTCCTCGGCCACGGTGAGCATCCGCTGCGGGCCGATGGTGCAATTGGTGCCGAGCACGGCCACCGGCAGGCCGGACAGCACGGTGGCGACCTCGCGCGGGGTCTCGCCGCCCAGCGTGTGCGCGTCGTCGGCGAAGGTGGCCTGGGCGACGACCGGCACGTCGCTCAGCTCGCTGGCCACGCCGACCGCCTCGACGAGCTCGTCGAGGTAGCCGAAGGTCTCCAGGATCAAGATGTCGACGCCGGGGCCTTCCCCGCGCCCGAGCAGAGCCTCGATCTGTTCGCGTAGTACCTCGGTCCGTTCGGCCGAACCGGTACGGCGCCGCTGCAGGCCGGTCACTGCGGGTGAGACGGAACCGGCCACCAGCACGTCCCGCTCGCACCGGTCCTGGGCCGCACGGGCGATCCGGACCCCGGCCCGGTTGATCTCGGCCACCTTGTCGCCGACGCCGTGGTCGCCGAGCCAGAGCCGGTTGGCCCCGAACGTGTTGGCCTGGATGATGTCCGCGCCCGCGCTCAGGTAGCTCTCGTGGATGGTGCTGACCAGTCCCGGGTCGGTCAGGTTGAGCTCGGGCAGCGACCGGTCGAGCGCGGCGCCGGCCGCGTGCAGCATGGTGCCCATCGCGCCGTCGCAGACCAGTACGCGCTGCCCGGCCAGCAGGGAAGCCATCAAGGCGGCCGGAGTCTGGCTGGGGGCGGTCACGGCTCGTCCCCGAGCGAGTCGAGGATCTCCAGCGCCACCTGCGCGATGAGCCGGTCGGAGTAGTTGTCCAGCCGCAGCCCGGTGATCTCCTCGATCCGCTTGACCCGGTAGGCCACCGTGTTGGGGTGCACGTGCAGGATGCGCGAGGCCCGCTGCGGGCTGTTGTTCTCCCGGAAGTAGCAGGCCAGCGTGGTCAGGTACTCCGACTTGTGCTCGTGCTCGTGCATGCTGAGCTTGCCGAGCACGTCGGCGGCGAAGGAGCGCAGCTCGGCCAGGTCGGGCACCTGCAGCAGCAGGCGGAGGATGCCGAGGTCGCTGAACGCCGAGACGGTGCCGGCGCGGCCCAGCCGCCGCAGGGTCTGGGTGGTGCGCTGCGCCTGTGCGTAGGAGCGGGCGATCTCACCCGGGTCCCGGCAGGTCCCGCCGATCCCGATGACGACCTTGGCCGCCGGGAAGAGCTCGGCCAGCCGGGCCAGGCAGGCGGCGGCTAGCTGGCGCGCGTCCATGGCGGGCCCGTTCGGCGCCTCCGGGGTGGTGGTCACCACCACGACCTCGGACTCGCGGGCCGAGACGATCGCCTCGGGCGCCCGGGTGGTCACGAAGTGCTCGATGCTCTCCCAGATCCGCTGCCGCAGCGCCGCGTCATCTCCGGGATGCGGAGCTCCCGGGCCGGCGGCCCCGTTGTAGGCCGGCCCGGCGGCGGGCAGCTCGAACGCGATCGCCACCACTTTATGATCCCGGGCCGGATCGTAACCCAGGTGCGCGGCCCACCGGCTGGCGTCGGCGTTGTCCCGGCCGCGGCCGAGCAGCAGGCCTTCCACCAGGTCGTCGCGGACCCGGCGGGCGGCCGCGGCCACCACCCGCTCGCGGCCGAGGATCACCCCGCAGATGGTCGCGGCGTGCTCGGTCACCAGCAGGCTCATGTCCTCGCCGAAGAGGTTGTCCGCTGGGTCGATCGTGATCAGGTAGGAGGGGACCTCGTCACCGACCATGACCGGGGCGACGATGACGGCCGGCATGCCGCCGACCTTCGGCAGCCTCAGCGCGCGCTGGCTCAGCCGGGACGCGCGCAGGACCTGGCCGAGCCGCGGGTGGATCAGGTGCTCCCGCACGTCGGCGGTGGCCTTCTCCTCGCTCACCCCGGGCGCGGCCGCGGTCAGCACGTCCATGAGCTGGGTCAGGACGGCGACGGTGGCGGAGGTCCGGTCGGAGATCAGCCGCACCACCCCGGCCAGGTCGGCGTCCTGCAAGGCCAGCCCGGACAGGTACCGGTACACGGTGACGAGCTCGCGCAGGGCGGCGTTCTCGCGGTCGAGGTGCCGCGCGGGAGCCTCGGCGTGATCGGGGTGGTCGCCGGGCAGCACCGGTGACCAGTTAGGTACCGCCATGTCGGAATCGTACGCCTACGACGTCGGCGTGTCCCTGTTGAAGAGCACAAAGCCTGCCGTCCGCACCTTGTTGACCAGGCCGAACTAGCCACAATCAGGCCGCGCGAGCAGGACGGGAGGCCGCGTCAGCGGGCCGGTCCCCGCGCTAATACTTGACAAGCAGCGTGTCAGCCGTAGAGATTAACAGGCACTTTCACTGTTGACCGGGGGTTTTCCGGAAGGAACTCGCGTTGCTCGAGTACCGGGACGTCTACGCGGGCGGCCGCCTGGTCGGATCCGGTTCGGCCGACGTGATCACGATCGTGAACCCGGCCACCGAGGAGGTCGCGGGCGCCGTCCCCTCGATGGTCGGAACCGACGTCGAGGTGGCCGTGACCGCGGCTCGCCGGGCGTTCGACGCGGGCCCGTGGCCGCAGCTCAGCCCGGCCGAACGCGCGGCGGCCATGGTCCGGCTGGCAGCGGCGCTCGAGGCCAGGGCCGAGGACGCCGCCCGCCTGGTGACGGCGGAGATGGGCATGCCGATCCAGCTGTCCCGGCGGAACAATGTGACGATCCCGTGCGGGATCATCAGGTACTACGCCGCGCTGGCCCGGGACATGTCCACCGAGGAGGTACGCGAGGCGGTCAGCTTCGCCGGGCGCACCATGGTCCGGCGCGAGCCGGTCGGCGTCGCGGCCGTGGTCGCGTCCTGGAGTTACCCGCTGATACTGGCGTTCTGCCAGCTGGCTCCGGCCCTGGCCGCGGGGTGCACGATCGTGCTCAAGCCCGCGGCCGAGACCTCGCTGTCCGGCTACATCCTGGCCGAGGCATTCGAGGCAGCGGACTTCCCGCCGGGCGTCTTCAACCTGGTCACCGGCACCGGCCAGGTGGCGGAGATGCTGGCGGCGCACCCTTGCGTGGACATCGTGGCGGTGGCCGGGCCGACCTCGGCCGGACGGCGGATCGCCGCGATCTGCGGCGAGACGCTCAAGCCGGTGAGCCTCGAGCTCGGCGGGAAGTCGGCCGCGATCGTGCTCGACGACGTGGACCTGGACGCGACCGCCGCCGAACTCGGCTGGCTGTGCTTCGCCAACGCCGGGCAGGCGTGCTTCACGATGTCCCGGGTGCTGGCCCCGCGGAGCCGGTATGACGAGGCCGTTTCGGCCCTGGCCTGCCAGGCTTCCAGGTTCGTCGTGGGCGACCCGATGGCCGAGGAGACGACGATGGGGCCGCTGGCGAGCCCGCGGCAGCGGGTCCGGGTGGAATCCTCGGTCGCGGCCGGCGTGATGGCTGGCGCGCGGATCGTGACCGGAGGACGGCGCCCGGCCACGCCGGTCCGCGGCTACTACTACGAGCCCACCGTGTTCGCCGACGCCGACGCGGAGATGGCCATATCCAGGGACGAGATCTACGGCCCGGTGGTGGCGGTGATCGCGTACGAGTCCGAGGCCGAGGCCATCGCCATCGCCAACGACTCCAGCTATGGCCTGGCCGGCAGCGTGTGGACACACGATCCGGAACGAGGCCTGGGCATCGCCCGGCGCGCCCGGGTGGGGACGTTCGGCGTGAACCTGTACGTGCCCGATATCGGCGCCCCGTGGGGCGGCCGCAAGGCCAGCGGGATGGGCAGCGTCTACGGGCCGGAAGGGCTGCAGACCTACCTGGCCACCAAGTGCGTGTTCCTGCCCGGATAGGTGGGCCGGCTCGTCACCAGGTGAGGTCGAGGGCGGGGCGGTGCAGCGCGAGCACGTGCTCGTGGGTTTCCCTCTCGGCCACCACCCGGGCCTCGCCGTCCCGGCAGAACACCACCGGCGGACGGAGCGCGCCGTTGTAGTTGTTCGCCAGGGTGTAGGTGTACGCGCCGGTCACCGGCATCGTGATCAGGTCACCGACCCGGGGAGCGGGCAGCGGCAGGCCGCCCACGAGCAGGTCACCGGACTCGCACTGACGGCCGACGAGCTGGGTTACCTCGTCTGGCCGGGCCGTCATCCTGGTGGCCAGGGCCGCCTCGAAGCCCTGACCGGTGAGCGCCGCGTCCAGGTTGTCGGCCATGCCGCCGTCCACCGCGACGAACGTCCGGCCGGTGTGCTTGACCGTCGTCACCCGGTACAGCGTGACGCACGAGCTGGCCACCAGCGACCGGCCCGGCTCGATGACCAGCTTGGCGCCGGCCGGCAGGTAGTTCCTGGCGGCCGTGGCGATCGTGTCCAGGTACTGCTCGACGGTGGGCGCCTCGTCCTTGAGCGTGTACCGGACGCCGAGGCCGCCGCCCACGTCGTACACCGGGAATTCGCCGAGCACGGAGACTGCCTCGACGGCCCGGGCGAACGGCTCGGTATCAAGGATCTGCGACCCGATGTGCAGGTGCAGCCCGTCGAGCTGCAGTTTCTCGCTTGCGCGGATGCGGGTGATGGCCTCGCGGGCCTGGTCGAGGGGCAGCCCGAACTTGGAGTCGGCACCTCCGGTGGACTGCGATTCGTGGGTTTCCGGCGCGACCCCGGGGATGATCCGGATCAGCACCCGCTGCGGGCGGGTGGCCAGCTGTTCCAGCCGGTCGATGTCGTCGAAGTTGTCCACCACCACGGTGGCGACGCCGGCGTCCAGCGCCATGGTCAGCTCGGCCGTGGTCTTGGCGTTGCCGTGCAGGTACATCCGCTCGGGCGGGACCCCGGCGGCCAGGGCCATGACGAGCTCGCCCGCCCCGGCCACGTCGATGCTCAGCCCTGCGGCGGCGAACAGCTTGTAAACGGCCAGGCAGGGCAGCGACTTGGAGGCGAACACCACCTCGGAGTCCGGGTGGCGGGCGGCCAGGCCGTCCTTGAAGCGGCTGGCCTGGTTCCGCAGCCCGGCCTCGTCCACTATGTAGGCGGGCGTGCCGAAACGTTCGGCGAGGTCACGGACTCCCACGCCGCCGATGGCGAGCTCCCCGTCCGGGCTGACCGAGCTGTGCTCGGGAAAGAGCGGGAGCAGATCGCGGTCCCCGGTGGCAAGCGCGTCGGCGCCGGGCGAGTCGGCGCGGGGCGAGTCGGCGCGGGGCGAGTCGGCCTTCATGACCGGCACCTTAGCCGTCACCGCTGGCCGCGGGGAAGCCGGCCTGGGCTGAGGCCGGGCCGCGAAGGCTTTTATTCCGGCCCGTCGGGCCGACGCTATCCGGGTTTCCTATTTCGTCGGAATATACCCACGAAAGAAATATGCCGGCCGTCGGTACAAACGGTTCCCTGGCTACCTAGCTAGAGAGTTCATTGGTGGGGGTTACATAAGGGTGTGAGGTCGAGGGATCGCTTGAGATGTGACCACACGGGCTCGACCGGGTTGAGTTCGTGCGCATGCGGCGGGAGCTGGTAGATGGTCAGCCATGAGCGGGCGGCGACCAGGTCGGCCATTGCGCCGCTGACGTGGGCGTTGAGGTTGTACAGACCACGAGGAGCGGGCCGCCGCGCTGTTGGTGTGCGGCGTCTAGCGTCGGAGACCCCCTTACTCTGTGCTTCCTTGCCCAGACGATCGCCGTCGCCGCTGGGTTTGAGGCGGCACCGGTGTGCGCTCGGTGTGCTCGCCGGGGGTCGGCGCCGATAGCTGGGCCATGAGCTGGAGGCCTCGGTCGTTCTTCCCGTCGGGGGAGAGGTCCTTCCATCCCTGGATCTCGGCGAGGGTCCGCTCGGCCCAGCCGTCGACGGTGGTGAGGAGGCTAATGAAGAAGTCGACGGCGTGGGCGCGGATGTAGACCTGGTCTTGCAGCACGGCCCGGCCGTCCAGGAACTCCTGTTTGACGGCGCCGCTAAAGCGCAGCATCTCCTGAGCGTCGTCGCGCACCTGCTCCAGGGTGGCGACGAGCTGCTCTTTAGTGCCCAGCGGCGCGATGAACAGCCGGATCATGGCCTCGAAATCCATCGCGAACGGCGACACCGGGGTAGCGAGCCACTCGCGCAGGGTCTGGCGACCGGCTTCGGTGATCGAGTACAGGGTCCGTGGCCGTTTCCCGACGTACTCGCGCTTGGCGGTGACCAGCTCCATGGCGGCGAGGCGTTTCACCTCGCGGTAGATCGCGCTCTCGGCCCGGGGCCAGACGTAGCGGAAGTAGCGGACCCGCTGTCGGGCCAGCTCGTAGGTGGACCACGGAT
>WNGE01000485.1_pt1 | contig 86255 bp, 88 predicted proteins | sample 5400651 | NCBI WGS metagenome assembly WNGE01 (sample SAMN13153370, study PRJNA577476) | soil metagenome | isolation source: 60 cm soil or saprolite under grassland replicate 2 | place: USA:California | collected 2016-06-15 | reverse complement strand
ACGGACATGCCCGTCTTTCGGCTCAGCCGCAAGTTGGCTCGGCAGCGACAGATAGGCGGGCGGGCCAGGGTTCGTCAACGGTTCGTCGCGGAGATCAATCGGATAGCCAGCGTGCCGGTGCGCTGCATCCAGGTCGACTCGCCGAGCCACCTGTATCTTGCCGGTCGAGCTTGCGTTCCCACGCACAACACGAGTTTCGCGCTCAATCTGGCCGTGAACGCGGCGGTCAAGCACAACGCGACGGTGGCAATCTTCTCGCTCGAGATGTCGGCGGAGCAGCTGGCTTCGCGGCTGCTCAGCATGGAGTCGGGGGTGGATTCACCGCGCATTCGGTCGGGGCACTTGAACGAGCAGGAGAGCCGCAAGCTCGACGCGGCCATGAATCACCTGGCCAAGGCGCCGATCTGGGTGGACGACACACCGTCGATCCCGATCATGGAGCTGCGCAGCAAGGCCCGGCGGCTGGCCGCCGAGCACAGCCTGGACATGATCGTGGTCGACTACTTGCAGCTGGTCGCCAGCGATGGTAGCGAGAGCCGCGTGCAAGAGCTTGGCCAGATCTCACGCGCGCTGAAGGCGCTCGCGCGCGAGCTGCGCGTGCCGATCCTCGCCCTCAGTCAGCTGAGTCGCGCGGTCGAGCAGCGTACGCCGCACATCCCGCAATTGTCCGACCTGCGGGAATCGGGCGCGCTCGAGCAAGACGCCGACGTGGTGCTGTTCATCTACCGCGACGAGAAGTACAACCCCGATACGGACAAGAAGGGCGTCGCCGATATCATCGTCGCCAAGCACCGCAACGGCCCGACCGGGCAGGTGCAACTGTTGTTTCTGGAGCGTACGACGAAGTTTCTTGACCTCGAGGTGTACCGCGCATAGCAATGGAGCCGCTCGGTAACGCGATTGCCCGGCTGCGCCCGCGGTTCCAGGTGCAGAGCAATGACGCGAACGCTGAACCTGAACCCGAGCCCGAGCCGAGCTGCCCGATCTGCAAGGACCACGGCTTCGTTCGCAAGGACGTCGACCTTGGACATCCCGACTTCGGCCGGGCATTTCCCTGCACGTGCCGTGCAGGCGAGATGCGCGACCGTCTGCGCCGCCGCAGCAACCTGGGGCACTTGACGGGCAAGAGCTTCGATAACTTCGTTCCCGAAGGGCGGGATGCGCGCATTCCGGGGCTGAGCGAGGCCTACGCGATCTGTCGCGCGTGGGCGGAAGCGCCCGGCGAGTATGAGGAGAGTTGGCTGGTGCTGACGGGCCCCTCAGGCTGCGGTAAGACGCATCTCGCGGCGGCAATTGCAAATCGCCAGATCGAACTTGGCAATGGGGTGTTCTTCACGGTCGTGCCCGATTTGCTGGATCACCTGCGGGCGACATTCGGGCCCGGCAGCGACGTTACGTACGACGAGTTGTTTGAAGCCGTGCGCAACGTACCGCTGCTGGTGCTCGACGACCTTGGGACCCAGAGTGAGACGTCCTGGGCACGCGAGAAGATGTTTCAGGTGCTCAACCACCGGTTCAACGCTGAACTGCCGACGGTGATCACGACCAATCACGTGCTCGAGGAATTGGACGAACGGTTGCGCACGCGCCTTAGCGACCGGGATGTGGCCCGGGTGGTCGAGATTGGCCGGCCCGCAGAAACGCGGCGTCACAGCGTCAAGAAACGCCCCGCCTGATAGTGTTCACTCATTGTGCTCAGCTCCGACTGGCAGTTCTTGTTCTTGCGTGCCATCGACCTGGAGCTGATGCTGCGGGTGGTGCTGGCCTTCGTGCTGGGTGGGTTGATCGGTTACGAGCGTGAAATCATCCAACGCCCTGCCGGCTTGCGGACCCACATGCTGGTCGCGGCTGGCTCGGCGGCGTTCACCGTCGCTGGAATCTACGGCTTCGTGGGCGAGGGCACGGTGCGCGATCCGGCGCGCGTTGCGGCGCAGATCGTGACGGGCGTCGGGTTCCTGGGTGCGGGGACTATCTGGCGCACCTCGAGCACCGTGCGCGGGCTCACGACCGCCGCCAGCATCTGGCTGGTGGCCGCGGTCGGCATGCTGTCCGGCGGCGGCATGTACGTGCTGGCGGTGTTCACCACGCTGTGCGGCTTCGCCACGCTGCGCTGGGGGCGGCCACCCAGTCGGCGGCGGCGCATCCTCAAAGCTACGGGCGAGCCTTCGATTACGGGCGAAGACGTCCTCGACGAAGAGGAGAGCATCGTCGACTGACCAGCGAGCCGCCGCGCATCGCGCTGGACGCCCGGCTGGTGGGGTATGCGGCGGGCATCGCGCGCTACGCTATGCTGCTGTCACGGGCGCTGGCGGAGCTCGACGGCCCCGAAGAGTTCGTGGTGCTCAAAGCGCGGCGCGCCTGGCGGCAGCGGCTGGGCGGCGAGTCGATGCTGCAGCGGCGCTGTCTGACACCGCCTCACCACCGGTTGGAGCGCTGGCTATTGCCACTCGAGCTCGCGGCCCACACTCGACCAGCGCTGCTGCACAGCCTGGATCACGTGAGCCCGGCGTGGGGCGCGTGGCGGTCTGTGGTCACCCTGCACGACCTCGCCTTCCTGCTCTATCCCGAGACACACACGTCCGCCTCGCGCGCCTACTACGCGGCGGCGGGTGAAAGCGCGCGGCGAGCTCAGCGCGTGATCGCCGTCTCGCAGCGCACCGCGTCCGACGCGGTGCGGCTGTTGGGCCTAGACCCCGCCCGAGTTCGAGTGGTCCACGAAGCAGCCGGGCCGGCATTCGCGCCCCAACCGCGTGAAGCGCTCACTCCGCTAGCCGAGCGCCTCGGCTTTCCACCACAGCAGCCGTATGTGCTGTTTGTCGGCACCCTCGAACCTCGCAAGAACCTGCCACTGCTGCTGGACGCGTTTGCGCGGCTACGGAACCAGCTCGATGCGCACCTGGTGGTGGTGGGCGCTCGCGGGTGGCTCGACGAGCCCATCGCAGCAGCGCGAACGCAAGAGGCGGTGCACTTCGCGGGCTGGCTCGATGAACACGACCTGGCGGTGTTGTACAGCCACGCGGGTGCGCTGGCCCTGCCGTCGATGTATGAAGGCTTCGGGTTGCCCGTTCTCGAAGCGATGGCCTGTGGCGCACCCGTCGTGAGCTCGAACGCTGGGCCGCTGCCCGAAGTTGCCGGTGGCGCGGCGGTGCTGCTACCTCCGGAGGATCCGGTCCTCTGGGCTCGTGCGCTCGTGCAGGTGCTGACGGAGCCCGCGCGAGCCACAGAGATGCGTTCGCGTGGATTTGTGAGGGCACAGGCCTTTTCGTGGCGGCGCACCGCCGAGCAGACGCGCGACGTGTACCGCGAGGCGCTTCTGGCGTGAGTCGTGTGCTGTTCATGCTGCCGGATGTGCCCGACCCGCCGGACAGCGGCGCCAAACTACGCAATCTGATGCTGCTGCGGCTGGCCGCGCAGGAGCATGTGGTGGATGCGATTGCATTCGGTCAGCCCGATAAAGCCGCTGCGCTGGCCGCACTGGCGCACCGCGGCCGCGTCGTGGCACCGCCGCAGCGGCGAAGCGTGTTGCAGCGAGGGCTCGAAGTCGCGCGGACAAAGCTGCCTGATATGGCACAGCGGTTGTGGTCCGCGGAATTTGCCGAGGCGGCGCGCTGCCTGGCGGAGGACGCAGACGTCGTGCAGGCTGAGGGCATCGAGATGGCGCGCTACCTGGGGCTGGTGCCCGCGGACAAGCGCATTTACGACGCCCATAACCCCGAGTTCCTGCTGCAGCGCCGGCTCAGCGAGGCTGCCCCGTCGACCACGGCTGGGCTGTATTCGCGACTGCAGTGGCAGCGGCTGCAGCGGTTCGAGCGTGAGGTCGTGCGCTCGAGTCGTCTCACCCTGGCAGTTTCGGAGCACGACGCCAACCAGCTGCGCGCTCTGGCGGATGCCAGGTGCATCGCGGTCGTGCCGAACGCGATCGACGCACACGGGTACTCGTTCAAGGTGCCCGATGCCGATGCGCAGCCGAATCTCCTCTTCGTGGGCAAGCTCGACTATCGGCCGAACGCGGACGCGGTGCGGTGGCTGATCGAGCAGGTGCTGCCCGATCTCTTCGCGGCGGTTCCGACGGCTCGGCTATTCGTGGTCGGTGCGAACCCGCCCCGTTGGCTGGTCGGAGTGGGACAGCACGATGCGCGCATCGCGGTCACCGGCTACGTTCCGGACGAGCGGCCGTACGTGCGACGGTGCTGCGCCTTGCTATTACCGGTCCACGCCGCGGCGGGCACACGGCTCAAGGCGCTGGTGGCAATGGCCAGCGGTATTCCAATCGTCTCCACGGCACTCGGTATGGAAGGACTCCATGTCGAGGCTGGGGTGGATTATGTGCGTGCGGAGTCAGCACGGGAGTGGGCGCTGGCGCTGCGCGCGGTAATCGGTCAGGAGGTCCTGCGACGGACCGTCGCGCAGCGCGCCCGCGAAGTGGTTGAGGAGCGCTATAGCTGGACCGCCGCGCGGCCGGCGCTGCGCGCGGCGTACGCGATTTTCGAGCGATGAGTGAAGCGATGCAGGCTCCGCGCGGCGGCTGGCTCGCGGCGGGACTGGCGTCGATGGTGCTCATCGGCCTCCTCAGCCTTGCCAGCGGGACCGCGCTCGACAGTCTGGGCATCGACCTGCGGCATCGTTGGATAGCGCTGACCGCGCCCGATCGCAGCGTCGACGAACCAGGCCAGTCGCGGCCGCGCATCGGCATGAACGTCTTTCTGGAGCAGGAGGTCGAGCCCGACAAGCGGCAGCTCAGCCTGGATCTGCTGCACGCCGCGGGCGTGACCTGGATTCGCCAGGAATTGCCATGGGAACAGATCGAGCCCACCGCCAAGGGCTTGATGGTCGACCCGAAGTTCGGCGACTCGACCTGGAGCAAGTTCGACGACATCGTCGATCGCGCCCACGTGCTGGGGATGTCGGTCGTGCTGCGGCTGGACACGAGCCCGCGCTGGGCTCTCGCGCCGGATGCCGTGGACGGGCTTGCGCCGCCCGTGCGCTATGAGGACTACTGGGACTTCGTCCAGCAAGCGGCAGAGCGGTATCGCGGACGCGTGCAGGCCTACCAGGTGTGGAACGAGCCGAACCTGAGCATCGAGTGGGGCGGGCAGGCGCCGGACCCGGTGGGGTACGCGCGCTTGCTGGCTGGCGCGGCGGAGCGGATCCGGCGCGCTGACCCGACTGCTCAGGTGGTCATTGCGGCGCTTGCGCCCACCCTCACCGAGAACGATCAGGCACTCAACGAGCTCATCTACCTGCAGCGGCTATACGGCGCGAACGCGGCTGGCAGCTTCGATGTGCTTGCTCTACAGGCGTACGGTCTGCGAGGTGGGCCGGACGATCCGCGCACTGATCCAACTGACGTCACCTTCTCGCGGCCACAGCTGGTGCGCGAGTTGATGATCCGCAACGGTGATGCTGCCAAGCCCATCTGGGCGACCGAGATGGGCTGGAACGTCAACCCGCCGCAGCTACCCGAGCAGCGCTTTGGACGGGTCACGCCGACCCTGCAGGCGCGCTACCTGGTGCGTGCCTTCGAGCGAATGCAGGACTGGCCCTGGCTGCAGGTCGGATATGTGTGGTTCTGGAAGCGGGCAGATGAGCAAAACCGCGAGCAAGACTGGTTCTGGTTCAGGCTGGCCGATCCCGACTTCACGCTGCAGCCCGTGTACTACGCACTGCGCGACTACGCCGCGACCCGGTAACCGATGGCGGTCGCCGCCGTTGTCTAGTGGCAGTGCGTGTCCTGACCCTGCTGCTTGTGGTGGCGTTGCTAGCGCCAGTGGCGGCGTCTGCCGCGGGCACCTCGAGTGACGGGGAGCGCATGCTGAGCGCGAGTGGCGCGCCAGAGTTCGTGGTCGGCATGAACTACGAAGGCCCGGCCGATCGCGCATGGCAGATGTGGGACAGGTTCGACGCCGGGCTGATCGATGCCGATCTGGGCCGCGCAGCTGCCGCGGGGGTGAGCGCGCTGCGCATCTTCGTGCAGGCGCCGTTGGCGACGGATATCGCGGCTGACCGCTGGGACAAGCTCGACACAATCGTCGGGCTGGCTGAGAAGCGCGGCGTGCACCTGATCGTGTCATTGCACGATTACGGCGAATCGAACCTGACGTCGGTTGCCGCGACCGCGAGCAAGATCGCCCAGCGCTATCGGGCACGAGCGGGGATTCTGGCGTACGACCTGAAGAACGAGCCGCGGTTCAATGACCTGGCGCTTGCGCGATACCCGTCGCCGCCGCCGCTGCAGCAGCGCGGGCTGGTCGATCGCTTTGGCGAGCGCCTCGCGCGCGCTGATCTGGCCGAGTATCGCGCCAGTGATGAGGGCCGCAAAAGCGTGCCGGCATCATTGGCCGACGATGCCGCATGGCAGTACGTCAACAACCTGCTGCTGTACCGCGAGATGCTCGCCGAGGCCTCCGCGTGGGTCCGCGAGCGGGGTTTTCGAGTTACCACGCTCGACTACCTGGGTGACGCCGCGGGCCAGAAGTGGGCGCCGTTGATCGCTGCGCTCAACGGGACTCTGCAGGCGTGGCTGGCGCCGCAGATCGAGGCGATCCGGCGCGGCGACCCGACCAGGCCAGTGACGGTCGCCCACGTGGACGCGGTACTGGCCAAGCTACCGGCGAATGACGTGTTGGACTACCAGACGCTGCACCGCTATCCCGCCACGGGAGCGGCTTCGGTTCGCGCGACGCTGGCGCTGGCGAAGAGCCTGCAAGCTGCGCACGTTGGAAAACCGTTTGTGCTGGGCGAGTTTGGCTACGCCACGGACACGGTCGACCCCGAACGAGCCGCGCTCCACGAGTCGGCGGTGATGCTGGGCCTGCTGTCGCAGCACGCCGCCGGGGGCATCAAGTGGATGCTCAATGACATGCCGGAGGGCTTCAACATGCGCGAGCGCACCCTCGGCGCGTTCCGACTGGATGGCTCCCCCAAGCCCCTTGTCGGCGCGTTGGCGGCGCTCACGAGCTACCTCGACATGACTGGCAGCGCGCCCGGCGACCTGGCGCTCTTCGATGACGCCGAGGTCGGGCTGCGCTACGTCTACCGTGCCAGCGATGCCGTGTTCCTGGGCGGCAAGCAGGTCGACGGTGTTCTCGCCCGCTTCAAGGCTGACGTGCCAGCGCAGTTGTTCGTCTCGTGGTCGGAGCCGGGGACCGTGCGGTTGTGGGCCAGCGCCCGCATGAGCGTCGTGCTGACCGACGTGCCGGGCTTGCGTGGCGCCAGAATCCTCGACCTCGAGCCAGGTGTGCAAACGCTGACCGTGCCAAGTAGCCCGCGGGCTGCTGACTACGACATCCGTGACGGGCACTTCTTCAGCCAGACCAACGGTCGAAAGGAATCCGCGGCAGGGTTCAGCGTGACCAACGCCGACGGTATCCCCGTATGGGACGCTTTTCAATCGCTCGGCGGCGTCGACGTGCTCGGCTACCCGGTGACGCGGCGCTTTCAGCTGGATGGTTTCACCGTCCAGGCGTTCCAGAAGGCGGTACTGCAGTGGCGGCCCGACCAGGGTCGGCAGTTTGCGTTCCTCAACACGTTCGACGTGCTGCACGACCGCGGTCGCGACGACTGGCTGGAGGTCTATCGGCAGACGCCGCGGCCGCTGGATACCGCGCCCGATAGCGGGCTCGCCTGGGACAAAGTCGTCGCCCGCCACCTGGGCTTCCTCGACAAGGTGCCGCCAGCGCTCAAGGAGCGCTTTCTGGCCGACGACCACTGGCTCGATCACTACGGTCTGCCCGTGGCGACCCAGGAGTATTCCAACAGCGTGGTGGTTCGGGCGCAGCGAGCAGCCTTCCAGTACTGGAAGGAGGCGGTACCCTGGGCAGCCAAGGGCTCGGTGACCGTCGCCAACGGCGGCGACCTGGCCAAAGAGGCCGGGCTGTATCCATGGCTGGCAGCGACGCCCGAGAACGCACCGCGGTAATTGTGACCGTCCTCAACGAGGCGGGCACGATCGACGGCCTCCTGGACTCGCTGACCCGTCAAACGCGCGTCCCTGACGAGGTGGTCATCGTCGATGGCGGCTCCACGGACGGTACACACGAGCGACTGGCAGCGTGGCAGGATAGGCTTCCACTACGCGTGGTCTGCGAGCCAGGGGCAACGATCGCGCGCGGGCGCAACCTGGCGATTCAGGCGAGCACGGCGGAGGTGATCGCAGCGACGGACGCCGGCGTTCGGTTGGCGCCTGACTGGCTGGAGAGGTTGCTGGCTTGCATGTCACCTGGTGTGGATGTGGTCAGCGGCTTTTTCGTCCCCGACTGCGAGACGACGTTCGAGCGGGCGATGGCGGCCACGGTCCTCCCCAGTCTGCAGGACGTTCAAGCCGAGCGCTTCTTACCGTCGAGCCGCTCCGTGCTCTTCCGCCGTGCCGCGTGGCGCCGCACAGGCGGGTACCCCGAGTGGCTGGACTACTGCGAAGACCTTGTGTTCGACCTTGCGCTGAAACGCGCAGGCTGCCACTTCGCCTTCGCGCCCGATGCCGTGGTGTGGTTCCGGCCCCGTGGCTCCTTGTCGGCCTTCTTCACGCAGTACTTCCGCTATGCGCGCGGCGACGGCAAAGCCGGCCTGTGGCTCGGGCGACATGCCATCCGCTACGGCACGTATCTCTCGGCGATGCTGCTCGCATCGCGCGGTCCGCGTGCGTGGCTGCTGCTGGTGTTGGGTGGACTGGCGTACACCTGGCGGCCGTACCAGCGATTGGGCCAACTCGTGCAAGGCCTCCCAGCGCGGGAGCGGATACTTGCACTGCTGCTCGTGCCGGTGATTCGGCTCGTTGGCGACCTGGCGAAGATGCTCGGCTTCCCCGTCGGTATAGCCTGGGCTTGGCGGCGATGGACCTCTCGATCGTCATCCTGAACTACAACACCCGTGAGCAGCTGCGCACCTGCCTGGAGTCGGTGCGCGCCGAGGGTTCGACCATCGACACAGAAGTCATCGTCGTGGACAACGCCTCGAGTGACGGGTCGGCCGACATGGTCGCTGCCGATTTCGACTGGGTGACGCTGATCCGCGCCCCACGCAACGGCGGCTACGCCTACGGCAACAACCTCGGCCTCCGCCAATCGCGGGCTCCAGCGGTCATGTTGCTCAACCCTGACACGCTGGTTCCGCCCGGGAGCCTCGCCGCACTTTTGAACCGCCTCGCGGCACATCCCGAGGCGGGCGTTGTCGGGCCGAAACTCGTGCGCCCCGATGGCAGCATGCACCTGGCCTGCCGCCGCTCGTTCCCGACGCCGGCCGTGGCCTTCTACCGCGTCTCTGGGCTGAGTCGGCTGTTTTCTCACAGCCCGCGCTTCGGCCGCTACAACCTGACCTATCTCGACCCCGATCTGCCGACGGAGGTCGACTCGGTCTGCGGCGCCTGCCTGCTTATACGCCGCGCGGTCATCGACCGCATCGGTCCGCTCGACGAGCGCTTCTTCATGTACGGCGAAGACCTGGACTGGTGCTTGCGTGCTCGACAGGCCGGCTGGAGCGTGCGCTATGAGCCGAGCGTCGTGGTCCAACACCAACATGGCGCGGCCAGTCGCAAGCGGCCACTGCGCACGACGGTGCACTTCTTCCGCGCGATGGACCTCTTCTACCGCAAGCACTACGTGGACCGTTACCATCCGCTGGTGACCGGTGCCGTACGCACCGCGATCTATGGGGCTCTGGCGATTTCCGTGTTTCGCAGTTTGTTGACGACGCCGTCGCAGCGGCGAGTAGGCCTGTAACGCGTCGTATGGTTGGCGTCGTGCGCAGCCTGAGCGGACTCCGCGGGCTGTATGTGCTGGCGCTCATCGTGGGCGACTTCGTCATGCTGCGCCTGGCGTTCGTGCTGGCGTATCGCATTCGCCTGTTCGGCGAGCCGCAGAGCGGTGCGCCTGGCGACCCGCCGACCAGCTACGACGATCTCGCGCTGATGTGCGCGGCCGTGATCATGTTGGTCTTCGCCGTCCGGCGGCTGTACATCCCGCGGCGGGGCTTTGGCCGCGTCGACCTGCTGTATCAGATCACTGGCGCTGTTGGGCTCGGCTGGTTGGCGGCGCTCAGCACGACGCTCTTCGTTTATCGGGCGCTCGAGCCGCCGCGGCTCATGCTGGTGTACTGGGCGCTGCTGTCAATCGCACTGGTGTGGCTCGTCCGCGTCATGCTCGATTCACTGCTGCGGGATGCGCATCGCCGCGGCCGCGACCTCGAGCGCGTGCTCATTGTCGGCGACGGCGAGCAGGCCGAGGTCGTCCACGCGAAGATCCTGTCAGCGCCCGAGCTGGGCTACCTCGTGATCGGCTTCGTCGGATCGCCAGACACGCCTGGTCGCATGGAGCCGGTGCTCGGCGATCTGACGCGGATTCCCGACATCGTGCGGGAGCACAGCGTCGGCGAGGTCATCATCGCCTGGCCAGGCCTCACCCATCAGCAGCTGATCGAGATCGTGACCGGCTGCACCAGGCAGCGCGTGGATATCAAGATCTTCCCCGACATCTTCGAATTGATGGCGCGCGAGGTGGAGACCAGCGAGCTCACGGGCTTGCCGCTGATGCGTGTGCGCGACGTTGCGCTTCGGGGCTGGATGCGCGTGTTGAAGCGCGCGCTGGACGTGTCGGTGAGCTGGGCCGCCCTGGTGCTGCTGTCGCCGTTCCTACTCCTGATGGCCTTCCTGGTCAAGCTGACGTCACCGCATGGGCCGATCCTGCATGTACAGGAGCGCGTTGGCCTCGATGGCCGACCCTTCTACATGCTCAAGTTCCGCTCCATGCGGCCCGACGCCGAAGCCGAGTCGGGCCCTGTCTGGGCGGTTCCGAACGACCCGCGTCGGACTCGGCTGGGCGCATTCATCCGTCGATTCAGCCTGGATGAGTTCCCGCAGTTGGTCAACGTCCTGCTCGGCGAGATGAGCCTGGTCGGTCCACGGCCCGAGCGCCCCGAGTTCGTCGCTCAGTTCGCGGGCCTGGTGCCGCGCTACGCCGAGCGGCACATGGAGAAAGCAGGCATGACTGGCTGGGCGCAGGTGAATGGCCTCCGCGGCCAGACCTCCGTGTTGGAGCGCACCGAGTACGACCTGTTCTATATCGAGACATGGTCGCTGGCGTTCGACATCAAGATCCTGCTCAAGACGCTCGCCGCGGTCATCCGCGATCGCAACGCCTACTGAACGTTGCGCTCGGCCTGAACCGTGGCACGCGGGCTGCGCTACGCGGGCATGAGTAACGCGCAAGTAACACTTATTCATGCGTTCGTGGAGCCGTTCAGAGACCCTGACGGTGGGCTGTGGGACGTGCGGGTGCACGGCCAGGAACGCGACGACGGCACGTGGATAGGCTGGCTCGAGTTCGAGAACCCGTTGAAGGGCGTCCGCAGAACCGAGCGCGAGACCACCCAGAGCAATGCGGAAGGTCTTAGCTACTGGGCGAGAGGCCTGGAACCGGTCTATCTCGACGGCGCGCTCAGCCGAGCCACCTGACCGTCCTAGCGGCGAACATCGCCCGCGAATGCGGGTCCCGAGACTTCGTCCCAGCGGGGTAGGCCTTCCTGGTCCGCCGGCACGAGCATGCTCGCGGCGCCGCAGCGATTGGCCAGCGCAAGGCTGGGCTGCAGGTGCATGCCACGCAACTGCCCTGCCAGGAACCCGGCGGCGAACGCATCGCCCGCGCCGACCGGGTCGACCACACGGGGTATTTTCGTGGCCGGCGACTCCACAATGCCCTCGGCAGTCAGCGCCAGTGCGCCTTGCTCACCCAGCTTCACCACAACCATGCTCGGCCCGAGGTTCAGCAGCGCAGCCGCGGCCGCGCGCGCGTCGGACTCTCCTGTCAGGAGCTGCGCTTCCTCCAGCCCTGGCAGGGCGAGATCGGCGTGGCTGAGCAGGTCACGAATGACCGCGCGCGCCTCGTCGGCGGACCACAGCTTGAGCCGCACGTTCGGGTCGACGACGACGGTGACGCCAGCCGCGCGGGCGATCTCGGCCGCGGCGAACACCGTCTGGCGACACGACTCCGACAGCGCTGGCGTAATGCCTGACAGGACCAGGTAGCGCGCGCCCGCGATGTACTCGGCGTTCAAGTCCGCGGGCGACAGACGGCTGGCGGCGGAGCCGCGGCGGTAGTACAGCACATCCACCGGCCCGGCCTCGCGTCGTTCGCGGAACAGGACCCCTGTCGGCGCGCTCGCATCCACGATCACGTGCGAGACGTCGACACCTTCACCCCGCACGCGCATCAGGATCAACCGGCCGAACTCATCGTCACCCAGCCGACTGATGAACCCGGCGCTTCGCCCCAGTCGACACAAACCGACCGCGACGTTCGATTCGGCGCCCGCTATGTGGCGACTGAACGTGGTCGCTTCGCGCAGCGGCCCAGCCTGCTGCCCGAGGAACAGCACCATCGTCTCGCCCAACGCAATAACGTCTAGCAAGGCGGGCATCGCGGCCGCGCCCAAGATTACCATTCTGCGGTGTTCGGGTTCCTGCGTCGCCTGTTCGGCTCACCGTCGCCAGACCCGCTCGTTGGGCTCGAACCGACGCGCCTGCGGCTGATCGTCGGCCTCGGCAATCCCGGGCCGGAATACGCGGACACGCGACACAACGTGGGCTTTCGCTGCGTCGACCAGTTGGCGCAGCGCTGTGCCGCACAGTGGCTCAACGACTCCCGAAGCCACACCAAGCTCGCCATCGCACACGCCGGCGATCTCACCCTGGTGCTCGCCAAGCCGCAGACTTACATGAATCGCAGCGGCGACGCAGTCCCGACGCTCGTCGAAAAGCTCGGTATCGCATTGGATCAGGTGTTGATCGTGTACGACGACATGGACCTGCCGTTTGGCGCCCTGCGGCTGCGCGAGCGAGGCAGTCCCGGCACGCACAACGGAATGCGCTCGGTGGTCGCGGCGCTGCAGTCGGAAGAGGTCGCTCGACTGCGCATAGGCATCAGTCAGGCAGCCCCAGGCGCTGCCCGCGATCACGTGTTGAGCGAGTTCTCCACGGACGAGGAGGCTGAGGTCGAGCAGCTGGTCACGCGCGCGGCCGACGCTTCGCTGGCGTGGGCCACCGAGAGCGCGGTAGCGGCAATGAACCGCTACAACAGGAGCTGAGTCGATGCGGCTGCACCCGCTCCTGCCCCGCCTCCACGCGCTGCCCGCCTTCGCCAGCGTGCTCGACACGCTCCGCGCCGACGGCCGCGCAGTGCTGTCGGCGATCACACCAGCGCGGCCGTTCGCGCTGGCCGCGCTACACGCGGCAGTGCAGCGACCGATCGTGCTGATCACCAGTCGCCCCTCGGACGCGCGCAACTACGCCAACGAGCTGCGCGCCTGGGCCAGCGATCCCGACGCCGTCGTGTTGTTCCCCGAGACTGACGCCCTGCCGTACGACCGGCTACCCAACGACCCGGACAAGCTCGCCGAACGGTTGGGCACGCTGGAGCGCCTGGCTGGCCTCGGGCACCAGGCTCCGCCGCTGGTGGTGGCCTCGGTCCGCGCGGCGATGGACCTGCTGATGGCCCTCGATGAGTTCCGCGACAGCCATCGTGTGATTCGGCGCGGTCAGGTGTTACCACCGGCAGAGCTCGCGACGGAGTGGCTACGCCTTGGCTACGAGCCGTCGCCGGTTGTGGACCAGCCAGGTCTGTTCAGCCGGCGCGGCGGCATCCTGGACGTCTTTCCGCCTGGCGGCGAAGCGGTGCGCATCGAGCTGTGGGGTGATGAGGTCGACACCATTCGCCTGTTCGATCCAGCAACCCAACGCTCGACTGACCAGCTCCAGGAGTGTTCGGTCGGCCCCGCGCACGAGGTACTGCCCCAACCACTGCCACTTGCGTTGCAGCTCGACTCCGTGCGCCCGCAGTTCGCCGACCCGTTCCATCGCGACCTGCGGTTGCTGCACGAAGGCAATCAGGCATTCTCGGCGCTCGAGTTCTACCGCGGCTTCCTCGGTTCGGCGACCCTGGTCGACTTCGTATCCGCCAACGGCCTGATCGCGATCGATGAGCCTGAAGCGGTCACCGCGACCGCGCGCGAGTTCGAGGAGCAGGTCGAGCAATTGCACGCGGACCTGCTCGAGCGGGGTGAGGTACCGCCCGGGTTGGCGCGGCCATTCCGACCCTGGGCTGATATCGCGCGCAAGCACGCCTGCCACCTCGAAATCAGATTTGACCCCGATGTCGAGGGCTTGCCGTTCGTCCACGCGCCAAAGTTTGGCAGCCGCCTCGATCCGTTCCTCAGTGGCCTGGTCGAGCGACGGCATGAGCTGGCAGTGGTCATCAGTCAGCAGGCAAGTCGCCTTTCGGAGCTGCTGCAAGAGCAAGGTCTCCAGACATCCGTGCGCGAGCAGTTGCCGGCCGATCCGAAGCAAGTCGCGCTCGTGCCTGGTCTGCTCCGCGAGGGATGGGCAAGCGACGAGATGGGAGTTGCACTTTTCACCGATAGCGAGATCTTCGGCTGGACCAAGCAGCGTCGCTCTGCGCCAACCCGGCGTCCGGCGTCGGAGCGGGCAGCCGCGGCGCGCGAGTCGTTCATCGCGGATCTCTCGCCCGGCGACCTTGTCGTCCACGTCGACCATGGCATCGCGCGCTATGGCGGCCTGGTGACCACGCCGCTCGGCGCAGTGCCGGGTGCGGAGATGCAGCTCGAGCTGCCAGGCCACGCCGAGTTCCTGCTGCTGCACTACGCCGAGGGCGACAACCTGTACGTCCCCATTTCGCAAGCCGACCGCGTTGGACGGTACATCGGCGCCGGCGACGCCCAGCCATCACTCACTCGGCTTGGCAGCGGCGAGTGGGTGCGGGCGAAAGCCAAGGTGCGTCGCTCGGTGCGCGACCTGGCGCAAGAGCTGATGGAGCTGTACGGAGCACGCGCCGCGCTCGAAGGCCACGCCTACCCAGCCGACACACCCTGGCAAATGGAGTTGGAGGGCAGCTTCCCGTTCGAGGAGACCCCCGACCAGGTGCAGGCCATCGCCGAAGTCAAGCAGGACATGCAAACGCCCAAACCCATGGATCGCTTGCTCGTCGGCGACGTCGGCTTCGGCAAGACCGAAGTCGCGCTGCGCGCGGCGTTCAAGGCGGTCCAGGACGGGCGGCAGGTCGCCGTCCTGGTCCCGACCACGGTCCTCGCGCAGCAGCACTACAACACCTTCCGCGATCGCCTGGGTGCATTTCCTGTGAAGGTGGAGATGCTGTCGCGCTTCCGCTCGGACAAGGAGCAGCGCGAGATTCTGGCTGGCCTGGCCAGCGGCACTATTGACATCTGCATCGGCACCCACCGCCTGGTCCAGAAGGACGTCGAGTTCAAGAACCTGGGGCTGGTCGTGATCGACGAGGAGCAGCGCTTCGGCGTTGCTCACAAGGAGCGGCTCAAGCAGCTGCGGCGCGAAGTCGACGTCCTGACCCTGACGGCGACGCCGATTCCGCGCACGCTGCACATGGGCCTCGTCGGCGTGCGCGACATGAGCGTGCTCGAGACCGCGCCCGAGGCGCGCCTACCAGTGCGCACCTACGTCACGGACTATGACGACGGTCTGGTCGGTGAAGCCATCTTGCGCGAGATCGACCGCGGCGGACAGGTGTACTTCGTCAACAACCGCGTGCAGGGCATCGAGACCATTGCCAATCGGCTGCGCCGACTGGTGCCCGAAGCGCGCATCGCGATCGCGCATGGCCAGATGCCCGAAGACCAGCTGGAGCAAACGATGCTCGCCTTCGCCGAGGGCGAATATGACGTGCTGGTGTGCACCACGATCATCGAGTCGGGTCTGGATATTCCGAACGCCAACACCCTGGTGGTCAACAGCGCGCACCGCTTCGGACTGGCTCAGCTCTACCAGTTGCGTGGTCGCGTCGGCCGCAGCGCCAGTCGCGCATACGCCTATCTGCTCTACGCCAAGGACATGAGCCTGAGCGAGATTGCCCAGGAGCGACTCAAGACCATCTTCGAGGCGACCGAGCTCGGCGCAGGCCTACGCATCGCCATGAAAGACCTGGAGATTCGCGGCGCGGGGAACCTGCTCGGGGCCGCGCAGAGCGGTCACATCGCGGCGGTCGGGTTCGACCTCTACACCAAGCTGCTGGCCGAGCAGGTGGAGCTGCTCAAGGCGTACCAGGCTGGCACCGGGCATCTACCGTTCGAGCGCTCGTGGGCGTCGCTCGATCTGCCGCTCAACGCGTTTATCCCGCCCGAGTACGTCGACGACGACGCGGTACGCCTGCGGCTGTACCAGCGCTTTTCGGCGATCGAGGATGACGCGTCGCTGGCGCAACTGGTTGCGGAGCTGGAGGATCGCTTCGGCTCGCTGCCCGAGCCCGCGCAGCACCTCGTGTACGTCACGAGCTTGAAGCTGCGCGCTGCCGAAGGCGAGGTAGAGGCGATTCTGGCCACCCGCGAGGAGCTCATCGTCAAGTTCGATCGCCTGCCCGCGTTGAATGTGGACCAGCTGGCGCGGCGGGTGGGCGTGCCGCTCAAGCGCGGCAGCAATCAGCTGCGTTTTTCCCGTGGGACGGAGCTGGCCTGGATGGAACGGCTCTACTCGCTGGTCTCAGGCCTACCGCAGCGGACGGCTGAAGAGCTACCTGAAGTAATGGCCACGGCGCTGCGCTCCGCGTGAGAAGATGAGTCCTGCCTCATCCTATGAGTTCTGCCTCATCCTGAGGCGAGCTTGCGAGCCGAAGGATCTACCGTAGATCCTTCGCTGCGCTCAGGATGAAGCCGCAGCGCTCAGGATGAAGCCAAACCTATGAACCAAGTCTTCTGGCACGGCCCGGGCGGGGGTCGTGGACGTGGCCGGCGCCTCGGTTCGGCCGCGGCTGCGCGCGTCGGGCTCACCGACACGAACGGCACGGCTGCGCAGGCGTTGCCGCCGCCTGACCTGCAGAGCGACGGTCCGCAGTTCTCGCCGCGCATCTTGTGGTCGAACGCGAAAACCACGTGGTATGGGTTCCGTCGCGTTCTCGCTCTGGTGTGGGAAGCGAATGCGCTGCTGACTGGTAGCCTGGCGCTGCTCAATCTCGCCCAGGGCGCGCTGCCGGCTGCCCGCGTATGGATCTCGAAGGTGCTGATCGACGAGGTCGTCGCGGCAGTCACGAATGGCACCGGTGCGGCCGCTCTGCCGGCGGTTCTGCTGCTGGTGGCGCTGCAGTTCGCGATTGGCGCCGCGGGCAACGTCCTCGGCACGGCCTCCAACATTTGCCAGCAGCTGCTGCAGGAGCAGGTCTCGAATCGGATTCAGCTACTGGTCATGCGCCACGCGAACCAGCTCGACCTGGTGTTCTTCGAGCGGCCCAAGTTCTATGACCTGATCCAGCAAGTGCAGCGCGAGGTCGCCTTCCGGCCCGTGCAGATGGTCCAGACGGCGTTCGGGCTCATTCGCGGGATCCTCACGTTTCTGTCGCTGCTGGCCTTGCTGATCAACCTCGAGTGGTTCATCGCCGCCGCCGCGCTGCTGTCACCCATCCCAGCGTTCATCTCGAGCGCGCGCTACGGCTGGCAGGGCTACCAGATGATGCGCTGGCAATCGCCGCTGCGGCGCATGATGAACTATCTCACGAACATTCTGACTACTGATTTCTACAACAAAGAGCTCAAGCTGTTCACGTTGGGCGACTTCTTCGTCGATCGCTTCCAGGGCCTCTTCAAGCGCTACTACAACGAGCAGCGGGCGTTGGTCATTCGACGCTATCTTGCCGCGAGCGCGTGGTCGATGCTGACCGTGCTGACCGGTGGCCTGACCTTCCTGTACGTGGCATATCGCACGCTGCTGGGCTCGATTACCGTCGGCGGCTTGACGTTGTACGTCCAGGCGGCCGATGGCGTGTCCCAAGCGTTCTCAGGCGTGCTCGGCGGGCTGCAGTCCATGTACGAGCACCAGCTGTACCTGACCACGTTGTTCGAGCTGCTCGACTTCAAGCCGCTCATCCGGGCGCCGGAGCACCCGGCTCCGATCCGCGACCCGATGCAGGAAGGCATCGAGTTTCGGCACGTCACGTACGCCTATGAAGGCAAGGACGAGCCAGCGCTCAAAGACGTCAGCTTCACGATCAACCGCGGTGAGACCGTGGCTATCGTCGGCCACAACGGAGCCGGCAAAACGACCCTGGTCAAGCTCGTGTCGCGGCTGTACGACCCGCAGCAAGGCCAGGTGCTGATCGATGGCCGCGATGTCCGCGAGTACGACCCGGATGAGCTGCGTGGCGAATTCGGAGTGCTCTTCCAAGACTACGTCCACTACCAGTTCACGGCGCGCGAGAACATCGGCGTCGGTCGCATCGAGCGGCTCGACGACACGCCGGCGATCGCGTCGGCAGCCGACCGGAGCGGCGCCGCGTCCATGATCGAGGCGCTGCCAGAAGGCTACGAGACCGTCCTCGGCAAGTGGTTCGACGGTGGCGTGAACTTGAGCGGTGGCGAGTGGCAGAAAGTCGCGCTCGGTCGCGCATTCATGCGCGAGGCGCAGATCCTGATCCTCGACGAGCCATCAGCCGCGCTGGATGCCAAGGCGGAGTTCGAGCTGTTCTCACGTCTGCAGCAGCTAGCGCACGGCCGCACGGCCATCTTCATCTCGCACCGCTTCTCGACGGTGCGACGTGCCGATCGCATCCTGGTATTCGAAGAAGGTCGGCTGATCGAGCAGGGCACCCACGAGGAGCTGCTGGCGCTTGGCGGCCGCTACGCGGAGCTTTTCAATCTTCAAGCCTCGTCCTATCGCTGATAGCGACGCCTATCGCCTGGTGCACGGCGAGGCCGACGGCGCTGCCGGGATCTTTGTCGACCGCTACGGCGATATGCTCGTGGTCCACGCCGACAGTGCCGCCGCGCTCGACCACTGGCACCCGGTACTGCGGCGCGAGCTGGGCATGTACGCCGCGGCTCGGGCAAAAATCCATCCTCGTGAGGCCAGCCGCGAGGCGCCGCGCGAGCTCACGCTCTGGGGCGAGCCGCCGTCGGAGCTCGTGGTTGTGGAGCGCGGTGTCAGGTATCTGGTGCGGCCCAACGCAGGGTTGTCGGTTGGGTTGTTCCTGGATATGCGTGAGGTCCGCTCGTGGCTGCACTCGATTGCCAGCGGCCGCACGGTCCTCAACCTGTTCGCGTACACGTGCAGCCTCGGCCTGTGCGCTGCGCTGGGCGGTGCGTTGCGGGTCATGAACGTCGACCTCTCGCGCAACTATTTGCAGTGGGGGCAGCAGAACTACGCCTCTAATGGTGCGCCTGTGCACGGGGAAAACTTCGTGTACGGCGAGGCGTTCGACTGGCTCGCCCGCTTCGCCAAGCGGCAGCAGACTTTCGACCTGGTGATCGTGGATCCGCCGAGCTTCAGCTCCTCGCGCCGAGGCGCCTTTGCGGTCGAGCGCGATTACCCGCGTCTGGTGGAGCGATCGGCACGCGCTGTTGCGCACGGGGGTATGCTGTTACTGGCGACCAACCACGCGGGCACCACCGATGCGCGTTTCGACGCCTGGTTGCGCAATGGCCTGGACATGGCCGAGCGGAACGGTACTTTCGAACAGCGTTGGCACGAGCCCCTGCCAGACTTCCCCTTGCTACCTGGTCAGAAACCCTATCTGAAGGTACGCGCGCTCGTTCTGGACTGACCTCTTGTGATGAAGGACTGCGGGTAGGCCCCACATGCTCGATCTCGGACCACTGATCCGCGACATCTCCGACTTTCCCAAGAAGGGCATCCTCTTCAAGGACATCACCACCCTGCTGAAGGATCCCGTGCCGTATAAGCAGGCCATCGATCAGATGACCGACATGGTCCGGAAATATCAGCCGGATGTGGTGATTGGCATGGAGTCGCGGGGGTTCATCTTCGCTTCGCCGATTGCCTACTTGCTCGACGCCGGTTTTGTGCCAGTGCGGAAACTGGGCAAGTTGCCGGGGCAGGTGATCAGCACTGAGTACGACCTCGAATACGGCACCAACACGCTGGAGCTGCACTCTGATGCCATCGCTGAAGGCCAGCGGGTCCTGGTGGTCGACGACCTTCTCGCGACCGGCGGCACCGTCTCGGCCACGATCGAGCTCGTCGAACGCCTGAAAGGCCAGGTAGTGGCAGTAGCCTTCCTGGTGGAGCTGACCGCGCTAAACGGCCGCGAACGCCTGGGCGACTACGAGGTCATCTCGCTGATTAAGTTCGAGTGATTTGCTCGCCGCTACGCGGCGAGGTATTCGATCACTTCGCGCCGCAGGTTCGGCATCCGCCGCAGCTTGTTCAGCGCCGCTTGCTCGATCTGGCGGATCCGCTCGCGGCTCACGCCCATCGTCTCCGCCACCTCCGTCAGCGTCCGCTCCTCGCCGCGTTCCAGGCCGAACCGCATCTGCAGCACGCGCCGCTCCCGCGGGTCCAAAGTATCGAGCGCAGCAGTCAACCGCTCGGCCAGCTCACGAGACTCGACCTCGCGATACGCGGCATGCATGGCGCCCTCGTCATTCAAGGTGTCGCCGCGGGTCATGTCCGAATCGTCGTTCAGCGGCGCCTCGATCGACAGGGGCGTCTGCGCCGCCCGCTTGGCTTCGATAATGCGCTCGAGGTCCAGCCCCAGGAACAGGGCCACCTCTTCGAGGCTGGGCTCGACCCCAGTGGTTGCGTGGAGCTCGCGCTCCGCGCGCGTCACGCGGGTCAACAGCTCGACGGCGTGGACGGGCAAGCGAATGGTCCGCGACTGGTCGGCCAGCGCGCGAGTCATCGCCTGTCGAATCCACCAGTAGACATAGGTGCTGAAGCGGAACCCACGGGTGTAGTCGTACTTGTCGACGCCGATCTGCAGGCCGATATTGCCTTCCTGCACCAGATCGAGGAACGACAGGCCACGGTTCAAATAGCGCCGGGCCACCGACACGACGAGCCGCAGGTTGCACTCGATCAAGTGCCGCCGCGCGCGTGCGCCTTCCTCAGCTTCGTGTTGCAGAGGCTCGCGTTCGAGCTCGCTCAGCGACTCGCCAGCGGCCAGCCGCGCAACTGCCTCGAGACCAGTTTCCATGCGCTGCGCCAGCCGTCGCTCATCGTCCGCGTTCAGAAGGTCGTGATTGCCGATCTCGCGCAAATACATCGCCCCAGCGCCACCGCTGAGCTCTTCGGAGATGCCGAGCTGCGCAAACGGCATTGGCTTGGACGCCTCAGCGTCCGTAGCCGCGATCATCTCAGCCGTCGGTTCGGCAGTTTGAGCCAGCGCTTCGGCGCGGCGGAGGACGTCGTCGTTGGTGATGCCCATGAGGTTGTACCCACATGATCGGCATCACCGGCCAGGGCCTTACCACCCGTTTGGGGGGAGGCGTAGCCCGAAAGATCAAACCCCGCCGGGGACGTCCGGGATGCTCGACAAGCCGCTGTTGCGATCGTTGTCGATGCGCTGGTGCACCGCGGCTTGCGCGCCCACCGCGCCGTCTTGGATCGTGAAGCTCAGTACGCGACCGTCTTCGAGCTCCAGCTCACCGCCCAGGACCGTGTTCGCTTCGAACACCTGGCCGTCGGGCGTGCCGGCCGGTACCACCACCTGCACTTTGCCACCGCGGACCTCGATGTCGACGGCCTCGTCGCCGTCGGCATAGTTGTCCAGCGACTGGGTCGGATCACCAGTCGGTTCGCCGACGAACGCCTCTTGCACGTTTCGCCGTTTCACACTGCCTCCTGTAGCCGCTGCATCCTGGCCGCACGATCTGTGCCTTCGTGGGTTGTGACTACACTTAGCAGAGCCCATGCGAACCCTGGAGTTCGACGCGCAGCAGCATGCCTTGCTGCTCATCGATCAGACCCGACTGCCGCTCGAATCGACGGTCGTCACCTGTCGCACCGCCGAGGACGTAGCGCATGCCATCAGGTCGATGCAGGTGCGTGGTGCGCCAGCCATCGGCGTCACGGCTGCCTACGGCATGGCCCTCGGAGCAGCTGCCTACAGCGGAACGGACGCCGCAGGCTTCATCAGCCACATGGAGGCGTGCGACGGGCTCCTGCGCAAGACGAGGCCAACCGCGGTCAACCTGCACTGGGCGCTCGACCGCTCGCTAACACAAGCTCGCGCGGTGGCCGAGCGAAGCGGGGTGGAAGCGGCCAAGAAGGCGTTGCTGAAGCTGGCGGACGAGATGGCCGAAGAGGACGTCGCCGCCAACAAGCGCATGGGTGCCTTTGGCCTGGACCTGGTGCCCAAAGGCGCAAACGTGCTCACGCATTGCAACGCTGGCGCTCTCGCCACCGTCGACTACGGCACCGCGCTCGGCGTCGTGCGCGCGGCCCACGAGGCGGGCCGCGGCATCCACGTCTACGTCGATGAGACCCGCCCCTTCCTCCAGGGCGCGCGACTGACCGCCTGGGAGCTGCAGCAGCTCGGCGTGCCGATGACCCTGATCACCGACAACATGGCGGGCCACTTCATGAATCGCGGCAAAGTCGACCTCGTGGTGGTCGGCGCCGATCGCATCGCATCCAACGGCGACGTCGCCAACAAGATCGGCACCTACTCGCTCGCGGTTCTTGCGCGGGAGAACGGCATCCCCTTCTACGTCGCCGCGCCCACCTCGACCATCGACCTTTCGCTAGAGTCTGGCGCGGAGATCCCGATCGAGGAGCGCTCCTCGGCCGAAGTCGTTGAAGTCTCTGGGACGCGTATTGCACCCCCGGGAGTCACCGCCGCCCACCCCGCGTTCGATGTCACGCCAGCGCGGCTGGTGACCGCCATCGTCACCGAGCGCGGCGTGCTCCGCGCGCCGTACGAGCAAGCGCTGGCCGAAGCGGTGCGCAGCGCCACGGCCGCGCCCGCGGCGTAGCGCCATGGCCCTGCCCGAGCTGCTGCAGCCCGAGGATCGCGCCGACGTCGGCGTGTTCGGCGGCTCCGGCTTCTACAGCCTGATGGAAGGGCCCGTCGAACAGGTCTCGATCCAGACGCCGTATGGCGCGCCTAGCGATACGATCGCGGTCGGCCGCATCGGCGATGTGCGGGTGGCGTTCCTACCGCGCCACGGCCAGCATCACCGCATTCCGCCGCACGCCATCAACTACCGCGCCAACGTCTGGGCGATGGCCCAGTTGGGCGTGACGCGGCTCATCGCGCCGACCGCCGCGGGCAGCCTGCAGATCGGCGTCAAGCCGGGCGACTTCGTGATCGTCGACCAGTTCGTCGATCGCACCTATGGTCGCGCGCAAACCTTCTACGACGGGCCGCGGGTGGTCCACATCTCGTCAGCGGACCCGTATTGCGAGGATCTGCGACAGCGGAGCATCCGTGTTGGACGCGATCTGGGCATCACCGTGCACGAGCGCGGCACGGTCGTGGTCGTGCAGGGTCCGCGTTTTTCCACCCGCGCGGAGAGTCGCTGGTATGCCAGTCAGGGCTGGGAAGTCATCAACATGACCCAGTATCCGGAGGTGGCGCTGGCCCGTGAGCTGCAGATGTGTTACGTCAACATCGCGCTCATTACCGACTACGACGTGGGTCTGGAAGGCCTCGAACCCGTTACAGTTGACGAGGTCGTTCGCGTTCTGCACGAGAACAACGAGCGTGTTCGGCGGCTAATCGAGCGCTTACTGCCTGGTCTCGGACCGCAGCGCACGTGTGACTGCGCGCATGCGCTCGACCAGGCCGTTATCAGTTGAAGGAGAGTACCCGCATGGCTGCTACCGTCCAGGACAAGTCGGCGACGCCAAGCTACGACGTCAAGGACATGTCGCTCACCGAGCAGGGGCTGGCGCGTGTGCGCTGGGCCGAAGGGCAGATGCCCGTATTACGCACCATCCGGGAACGGTTCGCGCGGGAAAAACCACTGGCTGGTCTGCGGCTCGGCGCCTGCCTGCACGTCACGACCGAAACGGCAAACCTGATGGTCGCGCTCAAGGCCGCGGGCGCCTCGATCGCGCTGTGCGCCTCCAACCCGCTGTCCACGCAAGATGACGTGGCCGCTGCGCTCGCCGGTGAGTACGGCATCCCGACGTTTGCGATCAAGGGTGAGGATGAGCAGACCTATTACCGCCACATCGAGGCGGTGCTGGCCACGCGACCAAACATCACGATGGACGACGGCTGCGACCTCGTCAACGTGTTGCATATGAAGCATGCCGATCAACTCGCCGATGTCCGCGGAGGCACCGAGGAAACAACCACGGGCGTGATTCGCCTGCGCGCGATGGCGCGTGATGGCCAGCTGAAGTTCCCCGTGATTGCCGTTAACGAAGCGCTGACCAAGCATATGTTCGATAACCGCTATGGCACTGGCCAATCGACGTTGGATGGCCTGATCCGCGCCACGAACGTGCTGCTGGCGGGACGCACCTTTGTGGTGGCGGGCTATGGCTGGTGCGGCCGCGGTCTGGCGTCGCGCGCCCACGGGATGGGCGCCCACGTGATCGTGACCGAGGTGGACCCCACGCGTGCTCTCGAAGCGCTGATGGATGGCTATCGGGTGATGCCGCTGACCGAGGCAGTACGCTCCGCCGACATCGTGCTCACCGTGACGGGTGACGTGAACGTGGTTGACAAGCAGCACTTCGAAGTCATGAAGGATGGCTGCATCGTCGCCAACTCGGGCCACTTCAACGATGAGATCAACATTCCTGCACTGGCCGCGATGTCGCGCTCACGGCGACCGGCGCGCCAGTTCGTTGAGGAGTACGAGCTCAAGGATGGCCGGCGCATTTTCCTGCTGGCCGACGGCCGGCTGCTGAACCTCGCGGCGGCTGAGGGCCACCCCGCCGCGGTGATGGACATGAGCTTCGCCAATCAGGCGCTGTCTGCTGTCCACATCGCGCAGAACCACGGCTCGCTGGCGCCCGGCGTCTACGACGTCCCCCAGGACATCGATAAGGAAGTAGCCCGCCTGAAGCTAGAAAGCCTGGGCGTCCGCATTGACGCGCTAACGGAAGAGCAGCAGCGCTATCTTGCCAGCTGGGACATGGGTACGTAATTCGTTAGCAGCTTTGGGACGCCCTTCGGGCGAGGGGGCTCCGCCCCCTTCACCCCCACACATGATGCAGGCGTTGCCAAGGGCGTGAACCCCAATGTGACTGAGGGTCTCTCGCCGGTGCGGCAGTCGGCAGCTTAGGCCCGGGGGTGAAGGGGGCGAAGCCCCCTCGGCGCGGAGCGCCGTTCCAAAGATGCGAAACATCCCGAGTGTGGCCGTAAGCTAAGGGCCGTGAGGGCGCTCATCACGGGCATCGGCGGGTTTGTCGGGCGACATCTGCTCGAGCACTTGCGGAGCCAGGGTGATGAGGTGTGCGGCATCGGGCGGCCGAGCGATTGCGTCGGGCTGCCGGATGACCTGCGCGTGTATTTCGCGGATCTGACGGAGCGGGCAGCGGTCGAGCACGTGCTCAAGGAGGCACGGCCGGAGGCGATCTACCACCTCGCGGCGCAGTCCTCGACCGGCGAGAGCCTCACGGACCCCTGGGCAACGCTCAGCAATAACCTGCACAGCCAGCTCAACCTGCTCGAAGCGCAGCTCACCACGAAGCAGCGCCCAACAACGCTCGTCATCGGCTCCAGCGACGAGTATGGGCACGTGACACCCGAGGATGTGCCCACCAACGAGGACGTGCCGCTCAGGCCCACCACCCCATACGCCGTGAGCAAGGTCGGCCAAGACGTGATGGGCTACCAGTATTTCGCGCAGCACAAACTCCCCGTCATAAGAGTGCGACCGTTCAACCACACCGGCCCCGGCCACGATGCCCGCTTCGTCATCCCCAGCTTCGCCAAGCAGCTCGCGGAGATGGAGCAGGGCGACCGCGAACCCGTCCTCAAAGTGGGCAACACGGACGTCGCGCGAGACTTCTGCGATGCCCGCGACATGGTCCGCGCCTACCGTCTGGCAGTGTTGGCCGGCGTCCCGGGCGAGGTCTACAATCTCGGCCGCGGCCGCTCGGTGCGTATTGCCGACATCGTCGACGAGCTGATCGCGCTGTGCCGTGTCAGCGTTGCCGTCACGGTCGACCAGAAGCTGCTGCGCCCGTCGGATGTGCCGCGTCAGGAGGCTGACACGCGCAAGTTCACTGCGCTCACGGGTTGGCAGCCACTAATTCCCTGGCACACCACGCTGAGCGAGACGTTGGATTATTGGCGGAACAAGGTGCGCAGCAGTCAGCTGACTACCTCATAAAAGGAGCCTGTGAGAAGAAGTGCGCGTCCTGATCACCGGCATCACCGGGATGGCCGGCAGCTTCCTGGCCGAGTACCTGACCGAGCATCAGCCAGACGTCGAGGTCTTTGGCACGTTCCGCTGGCGCAGCAAGCTCGACAACTTGCAGCACCTGCGCACGCGTGAGCTGCTCAACGTTCTCGACGAGGGGCAGCGCGTCACCGATCAGTCCAGCCTGCGCCGCTTCGTCAAGCGCGGCCAGGTGACGGTAATCGACTGCGAGCTGCAGGACGGCAGCGCCGTCCGCGGCGTGATCCGCGCCGTCCAGCCGGACCGCATCTTCCATCTCGCCGCGCAGAGCTTCGTGCCCACCAGCTGGACCGCGCCCGCGGCTACCCTCACCAACAACATCACGTCGCAGGTCAACCTGTTCGAGGCGGTGCGCGAGGCGCGACTCGACCCGGTGATCCACATCGCCGGCTCGAGTGAGGAGTACGGGCTGGTGTACCCCGACGAAGCGCCGATCAAGGAGAGCAATCCGCTCCGCCCGCTCAGCCCGTACGCGGTGAGCAAGGTTGGCCAGGAGATGCTGGCCATCCAGTACTTCCGCAGCTATGGCCTCAGATGCGTCGTATCGCGCGGCTTCAACCACACCGGCCCGCGGCGCGGCCAGGTCTTCGCCACCAGCAGCTTCGCCAAACAGATCGCCGAGATCGAGGCTGGGGTCCGCCCACCGATCATCGAAGTCGGTGACCTGGACTCTCGTCGCGACTGGACCGATACGCGGGACATGGTGCGCGCCTACTGGCTGGCCACGGAGCGCGGCGAGCCGGGCGAGGTCTACAACATCGGCCGCGGCTCGTGCATGGCGGTTGGCGAGATGCTCGATATCTTGCTGTCGCACTCCTATGCGCAGATCGAGAAGGAGCAGGACCCGTCGCGTATGCGGCCCAGCGACGTCCGTCTGTTGTGGGCGAACGTCGACAAGTTCAAGTCGGCGACGGGATGGGAGCCGGTCATCCCGTTCGACCAGACGATGGCCGACCTGTTGGGCTACTGGCGGGAACGCGTGCGCGTGTTGGGGATGGAGCCGGTCGGCCTGCGCTAGCGTCATAAGCAGGTAATCTCGGTTCGTGAGTGGGTTGTGGAGCGCCATTGCGTTCCTGACTCGCCTGCCGGCGCCGGCGTCCGACGTGCGACTGGATACAGCCGTTGCGTGGTTTCCCTTGGTTGGGCTGCTGCTGGGCGGAATTCTGGCGTTCGTCGACATCGGCTTGCGCTTGATCAGTGTCTCGCCGCTGGTCGGCAGCGCGCTGCTGGTCACGCTGTTGCTGGTCCTGACCGGCGCCCTGCACGCCGATGGCCTGATCGACACGTGTGACGCCATCTTTGGCCATGCAACGCCCGAGCGGCGACTCGAGATCATGCGCGACCCACGCACCGGCGCCTTCGGCGTCGTCGGCCTGGTCTGCGTGGTGCTGCTCAAGGTGGCGAGTATCGAAGCCCTGCCGGTGGCAACACGAGCGCTGAGCCTGTTGCTGGCGCCAACACTTGGGCGCTGGACGATCGTCGTGCTCGCCGCGACCTTCCCATACGGTCGGCCGAGCGGCCTTGGCCTCCCGCTGAAGCAAGGCGCCACGCCGCCCACGTTGGCACTGGCGTCGATCGTGCCGCTCGCGCTGTGTGCGCTTGTCTGGCCAGGCGGGCCCCTGCTCACCGTGCTGGCGCTGTGCGTGGCGCTCGGCCTCGGCAGATGGTTGATGAGCATGCTGCCCGGACTGACCGGCGACTGCTACGGCGCCGTCTGCGAGGTGGTCGAGACAGTCGTGTGGCTCGCCGCGGCGCCGCTCAGCAGAGCAATCGGCGGGTGATGCGCAAGGCAATCCTGTACGCCGCCGCCGAAGAACGTGGCGCCATCTTCGCCGAGCGGTGGCGGGGCCAGCAGCCGCTGATGTGCGTGGTGCTCGCGCACACGGATACCTGCATGATCGCGGGTCTGTCCGCGGCGGGTGTGAGCGAGGAGCTGCGACCCCTGACACCCGCGGCCGACGCCGAAGTCGTGCTCGACGGCATTCCGTGGTGCCTGCCGGAGTTGCCGAGCAACCCGCTCGGCGCCCCCGGGCCAGCGGGCATCACGCGCGCCGCCGCACGGCTCGGCGGCTTCGACGTGGGCTTCGTCGGCCTGGGCTTGCGGGTGTGGCCTCAGGTTGCGTGCGTGCACATCGATACCCGACCTGGCGGCCACATCGAATATGGCCAGGCAGTCCCGCACGCGAGCGAGCTGCTCGAGGCAGGCTACGCCCTCGGGAGGGACCTGGCGCGGCGCAGCCACTGCGTTGTGCTGGGCGAGAGCGTGCCCGGCGGCACGACCACGGCCCTGGCGCTGCTCTTGGCGCTTGGCTACGCCGCCGACGGCCGGGTAAGTGGCAGCCAGCCTGGCAACGCTCACGCGCTCAAGACGCGCGTTGCGCACGCGGCATTACGCGCGGCAGGGCTGCACGTGGGCGAGGGCCTCGTCGATCCCCTGGGCTCGGTCGCGCAGCTGGGCGATCCAATGCAGCCAGTGGTCGCGGGCGCCGCCCTTGGCGCGGTTGGCAGCGGTGCATCGGTGCTGCTAGCTGGTGGCTCGCAGATGCTGGCGGTCGCCGCGCTGATCAAGGCGGTCGGCGGACCGCAACCTCTCGACGAGATCGCCGTCGGCACGACGCGCTGGATCATCGCCGACCCGGCGGCCGACGTCCTCGGACTCGCGCATGACATCAGTCCGACGCTGCCGATCCTGGCCGCGAACCTGGACTTCTCGACATCGCGCCACACGCCGCTGCACGCCTATGAGCAGTTCATGGTCAAGGAAGGTGTTGGCGCCGGCGGCGCGTGCGTGGTCGCGGTGCTGAGCAGCCAGGCCACCATAGAGCAGCTGGAAGCAACGATCGATGAGGTCTACGACCAGTTGTTGAGGAGTGAGGAGCGGGGGGTGAGGAGTGAGGGCCTCGGCTAAACTCGAAGCCGTTGCCCCCCACTCCTCATTCCTCACTCCCCGCTCCCCGATGATCAGACCGATCCTGGTGGTGGGCAACCCCGTCCTGAGGCAGAAAGCCAAGCGCATCAGCCAGGTCGACAAGCCGATCCAGCGCCTCATCGACGACATGATCGAGACAATGCGCGCCGCCCCGGGCGTCGGGCTGGCCGCTCCACAGGTCGGTGTGCCGCTGCGCCTGGCCGTCATCGAAGTCGACGAGAAGGTCACTGTCCTCATCAACCCCGAGATCATCAAGACCATCGGCGAGACCGAGCTGGACGAAGGCTGCCTCTCCGTACCGGGCTTCTGGGGCCAGGTCACGCGCGCCGAGCGCGTCTCCGTCAAGGCGCTCGATCGCAACGGCAAGGAGCAGCGCATTCGCGACGCCGAGGGCTTGTTCGCGCAAGCGCTGCAGCACGAGATCGATCATCTGGATGGCAAGCTGTATATCGATCGCGTGGATTCGGCCGAGCACTTGCAGCGCTCAGAACCGCTGCGCAAGCCTGAGGTCGAAGCCCGTCGCCGAGCACAGGAGGAAGCCGAGCCCGCATGACCCGCCCACTTGTCGGATTGACCGTCGGCCCCGGCGGCTCGGATCCTCGCTACCTTCGCCTTCGCCAGACGTACCCCGCTGCCATCGAGTTAGCTGGTGGCCTACCCGTCCTCGTGCCGCCGATGCACGACGTGGAGGCGCTACATGAGCTGCTGGCGCGACTTGACGCGATCGTGTTTCCCGGCGGTGTGGATGTTGACCCGGCGGAGTATGGCGAAGCCCCGCAGCCAACCACGGAAGTCAACAGCGAGCTGGACCGGCTGGAGCTTGCCGTAGCGCGTTGGGCGGTCCATAGGCAGGTGCCAACGCTAGGCATCTGCCGCGGCCAGCAACTGTTGAACGTCGCGCTCGGCGGCTCGCTCGTGCAGCACATCGAAGGCCACAATCAGGGCGAGCCACGCGACGCGCTGGCGCACCCGATCGAAGTAGCCGCGGACTCCCGTCTCGCCGAGATCCTCGGTGGCATCGACGTTCAGGTCAACACGCACCATCACCAGGCGGTGCAGCGCCTCGGGCGCGGCCTCCGTGCAGTGGCGTGGGCGCCCGACGGTACGGTCGAAGCTCTGGAGAGCACCGAGCACACATGGCTGCTGGCGGTGCAGTTCCACCCCGAAGATCTGGTCGATTTTCACGTGCCTTCGCAACGCCTCTTCGGTGCGTTGATCGCGGCGGCCGCGATCGAAAAAGTTAGACTTCAGGCGACCGTATGAAGAGGCTGATTTTCATCGCCGTGTTGACCCTCGCGGGCGGGTTTGTGGTCTGGCCGCAGCAGCCGGGCAACTATGTCCCGGGCGGCGACGCCCTGCCGGGCAGCCAGGGCATCCACCTCGGCGGATTCAACCGCCAGGGAGCCAAGCTCGGCCTCGATCTGCAGGGAGGCAGCCAGCTCACCCTGCAGGCCGACATGAGCCAGATCCCCGCCGATCAACGCGACAACGCGCTCAAGGGCGTCCTCAACGTCATCGAGCGCCGCGTCAACGCGTACGGCGTGGCCGAGCCGCAGATCCAGACACGTGGCAACGACCGCGTGATCGTGCAACTGCCGGGCCTGCGCGACCCTGAGGAAGCCAAGAAGCTCATCGGCCAGACTGCCAAGCTCGAGTTCGAGGAGCAAGGCCCCAATGGCCAGTTCGTGCCCGCCGTTGGCACGTTGAACGGTCAGCAGGTCGCGCTTACTGGCGCTTACCTGGTGCCTGGGCGGCAGCAGGTCACCTTCGCGAGCCGCGCCGGGCTGCCCGAGGTCGCGTTCGAGTTCAACAGCGACGGCGCGCAGTTGTTCCAGCAGATCACGAGCCGCCTTGTTCAGAAGCCGCTCGGCATCTTCCTCGACGGAGAGCGCATCTCCGCGCCGATTGTCCAGGCGGTGTTGAGCTCGAATGGGGTGATTACCGGGCTCGGCCTCGAGGAGGCTCGCCTGCTGGCCCTGCAACTGAACGCGGGCGCGCTGCCGGTCCCAGTCACGATCGAGGAGGAGCGCACAGTCGACGCGACCCTGGGTGCGGACTCGGTGCGTAAGAGCATCGTCGCGGGCGAGATCGCGCTGATCGTGGTGATCGCGTTCATGCTGCTGTACTACCGCTTGCCCGGACTATCGGCATCAGGCGCGTTGATCGTCTACTCGCTGGTCACGTTGGCGATTTTCAAGCTTATCCCGGTCACGCTCACGCTAGCGGGTATCGCTGGCTTCATCCTGTCAGTGGGCATGGCGGTCGATGCCAACATCCTGATCTTCGAACGCATGAAAGAGGAGCTGCGGAGCGGCAAGACGATCGCCGCGGCGATTCGCGCGGGCGAGGACCGCGCGTGGCCGTCGATTCGCGACTCCAACACATCGACCTTGATCACCTGCGCTGTGCTGTACTTCTTCGGCCAGCAGTTCGGCGCCACCATCATCATGGGCTTCGCCCTGGTACTGGGCATCGGCGTCGTTGTCTCGCTGTTCAGCGCGATCGTGGTCACCCGATTGTTCCTCGAATTGCTGCTGAGCCAGACGTGGGCGCACAACTCGCGGCTGTTCGGCATGGAGATCGCGCCGTCGCAGGTGGGGGGCGCGGTCAGCCGACGCCCGGTCGCCGCGGGCACGCGCGGGTCGATATAGGCTCATGCTCGACTTCGTTCGTAATCGGCGTCTCTTCTACTTGCTGTCGGCGGTTCTGATCGTGCCTGGCGTGATCTCGCTGGTGCTGCCTGGTGGTCTCAACCCAGGCATCGACTTCACCAGTGGCACGATCATGACGATCCAGTTCCAGCGGCCCGAGCCGGTCGATCAGACCGAGCTGCGCGGTGCGTTCGCGCAGATGGGGCACACCGAGGCGATCGTCCAGAAGTCCGGTGAGAACAGCTTCGTCGTGCGCACCCGGCCGCTGCTGCAAGCCGCGACCAACGAAAGTGGCGATGTCGGCACGTCGGAACGGCAACAGATCGAGCAAACGCTCACCGAGCGGTTCGGGGCGCTGCAAATTCTGAATCTGGACCAGGTCTCGCCGCTGATTGCCGAAGAGATCGTGCGCTACGCGATCCTGGCGGTCGCCGCGGCCTCGTTGTTCATCCTGCTGTATCTATGGTGGGCATTTAGCAAAGTCACCCACCCGGTGCGCTACGGCACTACTGCCGTTGCCGCCCTCGTCCACGACGCGCTGGTCGTCCTCGGCATCTTCTCGATCCTCGGTCGCATCTTTCCCGCCGAGATCCAGCTCGAGTCAACGTTCATCGTGGCCGTACTCACGGTGATCGGCTTCTCGGTGCACGACACGATCGTGGTGTTCGACCGCATTCGGGAGAATTTCATTCGCCGTTCGAGCGACACGTTCGAGGACGTGGTCAACCACAGCCTGGCGCAGACGATGACGCGGTCGCTGAATACCTCGTTGACCGTGTTGCTGACGCTGGTGGTGTTGATGCTCTTCGGCGGTGTGACCATCCGCACGTTCGTGTTGGCGCTGCTGGTCGGGATCACGACGGGTACCTACTCGTCGATCTTTGTCGCCAGCATGCTGCTGGTGAGCTGGCATATCGGCGAGCTGCGCTGGCTGTGGCCGTTCGGCGCCCGCCGCGCGGCAGCTCCCGCCCGCGCTTAATCCGCTTCGGCCGCGGGGCCCGCTCTGGATTCGATACTTCGTCAAGCTCAGCACTCACCACGAGCACCGCTCATCCTGAGCTTGTCGAAGGATCGTCCTGAGCCTGTCGAAGGACGCCTGAAGTTGGCTTAGAGCAGCGCGGCGTCGCCCTCTTGCTGCAGCCGCTGCACGATCAGTTTGACCTCTTGCGCACGGTCGCGGCGGCAGACGAAGACCGCGTCGGCGGTTTCCACGACCACCAGGTCTTCGACGCCGACCAGCGCAACGGCGCGGCCATCGGCAATGACCAGGTTGTTGTGGCTGTCGGCGAGCAGCGCACGGCCACGGCAGACGTTGCCGTCGGGGTCGCGCTCGGACAACTCCCACAGCTCGGCCCACGAGCCAATGTCGCTCCATCCGAAGTCGGCGGGAATCGTTGCCACGTTCGACGCTCGCTCCATGACACCGACGTCGATCGTCTGGCGCGGCGCCTGCCCGTAGACGTCGTCGACGCGCCCTAGCGGCACCGACGTCAGCACGTTGTGGATGTCCGGCTGCAGGCGCTGGAAGGCGTCGAGCAGCGTGCTGTTGCGCCATACGAACACGCCCGGGTTCCAGAGGTACTCGCCGCTGGCCACGTACTGTTCCGCGGTCGGCAAGTCCGGCTTCTCGACAAAGCGGGCCACCTGGTGCAACGGGAACCCCTGGACGGTCCGCAGCAGCGGCCCAAGCTGGATGTAGCCGTAGCCAGTCTCCGCCGCGCGTGGACGAATGCCCGTGGTCAGCAGGTACTCGCCCGAGGCGGCGGCTTCCAGCGCGGCTGTCACGGTGCGTCGGAACTCGGCATCGTTGGTGATGAAGGCGTCCGCGTGGACCGAGCACCACGTCGCCCGCGGCGCCCGCTGCTGAATGTGCAGGGCAGCCAACAGCATTGCGGCCGCGGTCCCGCGGCGGGTGGGCTCGGCAATGATGCTCGAGTCAGGCAGCTCTGGCAGCTGCGCCCGCAGGTCGGCGGCGTGCGACTGCTCGGTCACGACAAGGATCCGCTCCGCGGGCACCAGCGGCAGCAGTCGATCGACCGTCTGCTGAATCAGCGAACGATCGCCGTTCAGTCGCAGCAGCTGCTTGGGCCGCCGGCTGCGGCTTAGCGGCCACAGGCGCGTGCCCTCACCGCCAGCCAGGATGACGACGTGGGCGTCAGGTGCTACGGCCGTTGCCACTGAAGAACTTGTATGTGCTCGCCAGGCCGTCGTGCAGCGGCATCTTCGCCTGCCAACCCAGGTGCTCGCGCGCCTGCGCCGGGTTGAGGACGATGCGCACGACGTCGCCCGTACGGGCGGCACCGAACGTGGGCTGCTGGGTATACCCCGACACTTCGGCTAGCAGGTCGAAGATCTCACGGATCGACGTCTCGCGACCTGTGCCGATGTTCACCGAGCACCCCGAGCCGCGCTCCAATGCCGCCACGTTCGCGGTCACGCAATCGCCGACATACACGAAGTCGCGGGTTTGCTGGCCGTTACCGTCGATGGTCACCGGCTGGTCCGCGGCCATGCGGGTCGCGAATACCGCGATCACGGCGCCCTCCTCGCGGATGCCCTGCCGCGGGCCGTAGATGTTGGCGTAGCGGAGGACCGTGTAGTCCAGGCCAAAAGTGCGTTTGAAGACGCCCAGCCAGGCCTCGAGGGCCTGCTTGCTGGCGCCATATGGCGACAGTGGACGGATTGGCGCGGTTTCTGGCACCGGCAGCATGCTCGGCTCGGGCTCGCCATACATCGCGCCACCTGAGGAGATGTAGATGAACTTGCGGACCTTGTGCTTTGCAGCCAGGTGCAGCAGGTTCAATCCGCCCAGGACGTTGACGCTGGCGTCGTACACGGGATCGGCGACCGAAGCGGGGACGTTGGCTTGCGCCGCGTGGTGATCGACGACCTCCGGCTTGAACTCCTCGAACGCGTTGCTCAGAGCGGTATCGCGGATGTCGTAGTCATATAGCCGCACATTGCGGTCGAGGTTGGCCCGATTGCCCGTGACGAGGTTGTCCACGACCGCCACTTCGTGGCCGGCTTTGAGAAAGCCGTCGACGACGTGCGAGCCGATGAAGCCAGCCCCGCCGGTGACGAGGATACGCACGCCAAGATACTAACGAGTACCGCTGTGCATCAGCAGCGCGAAGCTTTGCCGCCTCGGAGACAACCCAGCTCAGTCGGCAACCAACGCGCGCGTGGCCACGCCGTCGAGTGGCAGTTGCTCGCCCGCGAGCTCCGCCGCCGCTTTCAGAAAGTCGCGAAACAGCGGGTGTGGCCGATTGGGGCGGCTCTTGAGCTCGGGGTGGAACTGGCTGCCCAGCATGAACGGGTGATCGCGTAGCTCGGCGATCTCGACCAGGCGGCCATCCGGCGAGGTGCCCGAGAACACCAGCCCGGCGCCGCCGAGCGTCTCGCGGAACACGTTGTTGAACTCGTACCGATGGCGGTGCCGCTCGAACACGATCTGCTCGTCGTAGGCGGTGGCAGCGACAGTGCCCGGCTTGAGCTGGCAGGGGTATACGCCCAGCCGCATCGTGGCGCCCTTCTCCTCGATGTCCCGCTGTTCGGGCAGCAGGTCGATCACCGGGTAGCGCGTGAACAGGTTGAACTCGGTCGAGTTCGGATCGTCGGTCCGCAGGACGTACCGCGCAAACTCGATGCACAGCACCTGCATGCCCAGGCAGAGCCCGAGATACGGCACCTGGTGCTCGCGCGCGAACTGCGCCGCGCGGATCTTGCCTTCCACGCCGCGGTAGCCGAAGCCGCCGGGCACGACGATGCCATGCAGCCCTTCCAGCAGCCGTTCCCAATCGTCGTCTGACTGCTCCAGGCGCTGGGAATCGATCCAGCGGATCACAGGCTTGCGATGGTGCGCCCACGCCGCGTGGTGGATCGCTTCGCGGACCGAGATATAGGCGTCCTGCAGCTCAACATATTTGCCGACCACGCCGATCACGACTTCGTCCTTGACGGTGCGCGAGCGGTGCACCAGCTCCCGCCAGCCTTCGAGGTCGGCTGGGTCGCGGCGCAGATGCAGCCGCTCCACGATGTACTCGCCCAACCCCGCCTCCTCCAGAACGAGGGGCACGTTGTAGATTGTGTCGGCGGTCTCCAGCGGCACCACGGCGCGGCGGTCCACGTCGCAGAACAGCGCGATCTTGTCGCGGGTATCTTCGGGCACGGGATAGTCCGAGCGGGCGCAGATCACATCCGGCTGAATGCCGATCGAGCGGAGCTCTTTGACGCTATGCTGGGTCGGCTTGGTCTTGAGCTCCCCAGTCGCGCCGACGTACGGCAGCAGCGTGACGTGGACGAAAAGCGTGCGGTCGGGCGCGAGCTCGCGGTGGATCTGGCGCAGCGCCTCGAGGTAGGGCAGGCACTCGATGTCGCCGACGGTGCCGCCGACCTCGGCGATGATGACCTCAGCCTCGGTTAAACGTGCCACCCGCTCGATACGGTCTTTGATCTCGTTGGTCACGTGCGGGACGACCTGAATGGTGCCGCCCAGGAAGTCGCCGCGCCGCTCGCGACCAATTACGGCCGAATAGATGGCGCCCGTTGTGACATTCGAGGCGCGAGTCAGGTTCTCGTCGATGAAGCGCTCGTAGTGACCCAGGTCGAGGTCGGTCTCGGCGCCGTCGTCGGTAACGAAGACCTCGCCGTGCTGGTACGGCGACATCGTGCCCGGATCGACATTGATGTAGGGGTCGAGTTTGAGGATGCACACGGGAATCCCGCGTGCCTTGAGCAGTCGACCGATCGACGCAACCGTGATCCCCTTGCCGACCGACGAAACAACCCCACCGGAGACGAAGATGTACTTCGTCGCGCGCTGCGTGCCCGTGTGATCCACGGGCTTACAGCGTATCAATGATCAGCCATGCGGCACAATCGAATCGGTGCGTCGATGGCTGCCGCTGCTCGTGCTCGTGCTTGCGGCGTGCCAGGTGCCGGCAGCACCGGTTGCACCAACCGCGGTCGTCGCACCAGCGCCAACGCTCTCGCCGACGCTGATTCCCGCACCACCACCACCAGTGCCGGCGACGCCGGTGCCACCAACGCCGGCGCCGTCGACTGCTGCGCCTGTGGCGGCGTCGCCAACGCCGGTGCCAGCCACGGCAACGCCCGCGCCGCCCACCGCGACGCCGACGCTGGCGCCAACCCTGACCGCGACGCAGGTGGCACAACAGGGGTTCTGCGACACGGCTTCACCACCCGGCCATTTGCCGCTGCCCATCACTGCGCCAACGATTCGAATCACGGCACCAGCAGCCTTCACGCGACCGCTGCCGTCCAACCCGGGCCCGCGCCGCGAGGGCGTCGATCCGCCGCCGATCGTCACTTCCGCGCATGTCGCGATCCTCGACGACGCCTCGGGCGCGCTGTTGTTCGAGCGGGACGCCTTCGGCCGCGCCGCGCCGGCGTCGATTACCAAGATCGTGACCACGATCGTCGCCCTTGAACGCGTGCCGGATATCGCTCGTATGTTCACCACGAGCGTGAGCGCGTCCGCGCTCGTGGCGTGCGACGGCTCCTCAGTGATGGGTCTGGAGCCGAACGACCACATCAGGCTCGAGACGCTGCTGTACGGAATGATGCTGCCCAGCGGCAACGACGCAGCCGAGCAGATCGCGGTGTCGCTAGCCGGCTCGCGCGAGGCGTATGTGGGCTGGATGAACGATCGGGTCGCGAGCCTCGGGCTACGCGATACGCACTTCGTGACGCCCAGCGGAATGGATGCCGACGAGCACTACTCGAGCGCGTATGACATGGCGATGCTCGCGCGCTTCGCGATGCAGAACCCGACCTTCCGAACGATCGCCGCCACGCCGTTCTTTGTCGGCGATCAGTACTACATGCACAACCTCAACCCGCTGCTCGGCACCTACGCCGGCGCCGATGGGGTCAAGATTGGCTTCACCGAGGTCGCAGGTCGCACGATCGTGGGCTCGGCGACGCGCGACGGGCATCGCGTGTACGTCTCGCTCATGGGCAGCCGCAACTTGCTCGGCGACAGCAGCGCGCTCTTCGACTGGGTGTGGAAGACCTTCCGCTGGTAGCGCCTTTACTGCGTTTGCGATCCGGACAGCGATCCGATCAGCCCGCCAAAGGCCGCCGCGATCAGCGCGGTCGGTATCACGACCGAGAGCGGATTGAGGTGCAGCACTTGCATGCTGGAGAGCAGCCCCACGCTCACCAGACCGACGATCACACCCAGACCGAGTCCGATGAGCAGACCGCGCGCGGCACCAATCTCCGAGCTCGGCCCAGCCCACACGTCATCGCCCGCGGCGGCATGGAGCGGCCCGTCCAACACCGAGTCACCGATGGGGCCATACACGAACCCGAGCACAGCGCCGTAGACCACGTGCAGGATCGCGTTGCCCACGAGGGGCAGCGGGCCGGCACCCAGACTGAGCCCCAGGAAGCCGCCGCCAACCATCGGCATGAAGACCGCTAGCGAGAACAGCCATGGCACCAGCGCGAACAACGCACCGCGCTCCCAGCTCTGCCCCCTCAATCTCGGCTCGGCAACCAGGCCGTACAGCAGCGCCCACAGCAGGCCGCCGCCGAAAAACACGCCCAGTGCGGTATACGGGTTTGGCTTCGCCAGATCGATCAACGCGTTGCCGGTCAGGCCACGGCTCCAGTCGGTCAGCGCTCCGAGGGGCGCGGCACCCAGAGCCAGGGCGGCGACAAATGCCACCGAGAACGCCACCACCATCGCCACCGAGGCAAGAAACCCAGCCAGCAGCGCGCGGGACAAAACAATAGCCAGCGGCGCCGCCACGGAGGCCGCCTCGCTCCCCCTGAGCACGTATCCGTCTTTCATCATGTGACCCCTACAGGCACCGTAGCGCGGGCCACGCGCCTATGCAACCAATGCGCTACGGGTTCCACGTACGGGTTTTCCCAGGCGGGAACGTCGCTCGTGCACAAGGGTTCTCAGACACGCTCGAAGCGCGCCACGTCCAGGACAAAGATCGTCGCGCCGCCGACCTCCACCTCCACGGGGTAAGGCAAGAAGAACTCACCGGGCTCCATCACCGCGGGGATCGCGGTGATCTGCTGCTGGCGGGTCGTGCAGTTCTCACGAATGGTGTGCACGACCATGTCCACCTCTTCGTCTTCGACCCCGACGAAAATCGTCGCGTTTGCCTCACGTAGAAAGCCACCCACTGTCTTGATGCGGGTGGCACGAAAGCCCCGATTCGAGAGCTGCGTCAACAGCCCACTCGCGTCCTCAGCCTGGACGACGGCAACTACCATCTTCATGTGCGTCGCAGCTCCGCGGCGACCGAGCGCCAGATCTCCTCCGCCAACTCCTCTGGCCTCTTCTGAGCGTCGAAGCAGCGCCATCGGGACGGCTCTTGCCCTGCAAGTGTGCGATAGCCGCTGCGCACGCGCTCGTGGAAAAGCTGGGCCTCTTGCTCGAACCGATTCCAGGCAGCGGCCGGCTGGGCTTGCTTGCGGGCAAGACCAAGCTCGACCGGCAGGTCCAGCAGAATCGTCATGTCAGGCGAAAGGCCGGCGGTGGCGAAGGATATCACCGCCTCTAACTGCGTGAGATCAAGTCCACGACCAAATCCCTGATAAGCCAACGTCGAATCCGCGAATCTGTCGCACACAACGACCTCGTTGCGGTGTAGTGCGGGCCTGATGACCTCCTCGACCAATTGCGCGCGCGAGGTACACATAAGGAGCGCTTCCGCTCGCGCGACCGTGTTGAGCTCGCCCCGCATGAGCACGATCTCGCGCAGCTGGTCGCCAAGCGGTGTGCCGCCCGGCTCGCGGGTATGCAGCACCGCCACGTGCTCGCGCTGCAGGCGGTCCACGAGGAGCCGTGCCTGCACCGACTTGCCGGAGCCTTCAATGCCTTCAAAGGTTATGAACAAGCCCCGGCTGATCCTGGCTACCCGCCGTCAGTCCTGTTTGGAGATGCGCACGCGGCGGTACGGCTCCTTGCCGGTGCTGCGCGAGCTCAGGCTGTGCTGCTCGGCCAGCTGGTGCTGCAGTCGCCGGATGTACGCGCTCTGGGGCGACAGTTCGACGGGTGCCGAGGTTTCGAGCACGCGCGTGATGGCATCCTCCGTCTCACGCAGAGCGTTCTGCGCCGCGCCCGGGACCGGCGAGGCATCGAGATGCGAGATGTGCAGCAGCTCCTGCTCGATGTTGCCAGCCGAGTTGGACCGCAGCACATGCACCGGCACCCCCGTGGCCTCAGCGTCGCGCAGCGCTTGCGGCTTGCGGCGGTAGTAGTTCCGCACGGTCAGCACGACGTCGGCATCATGCTGACTGGCGGTCACCACTGCCGGTAAGCCGAGGCTGCGAATCTGCGCCTCCAGGCGGGACCGATTCACACCAAACGGATAGATGCGTACCGCGGAGCGGCCGTTGCGAAACGGGGTGCCGATGGCTTCGGTGGGTGTGCGGCGATCGATTGACGGCGCGGCCCGCCGCTCCTCGAAGCCGAACTCGTCCGCGATCGCGCCCGGGCGAGGTCGCGGCCCAGCGCGTCCGGCGGTCAGCGGGCTGAACGCGGGGTGGTCGGCGTCGGGCAGCGTCGTTGGCCGCGCCCGCGGCATCAGCGGCTCCTCGATCAAGACCTCGCCGTCAGAGCCGCGCCGCCGCACCGTCGGCAGCACCGGCTGACCGCGCAGGATGGCGTCGACCACGTCGGAGACGTTCTCGTGCACCGCGACGTGGCTCCAGTTCTGAATCTCGACCACGACATCGAACGTCGGCGGCGCTTTGCGCTCCAGCACCGATTTCTGCGTCCCGCGTCGCCGCGCCTCCTCATCGGACAGCGTGACGCTCTGAATCCCACCGATCAGGTCGGACAGCGTGGGGTTCATCATCAGGTTCTCGAGCGTGTTGCCGTGCGCCGTCGCCACCAGCTGGACCCCGCGCTCGGCGATCGTCCGGGCTGCGCCCGCCTCGAGCTCGGTGCCGATCTCGTCGATGACGATGACCTCGGGCATGTGATTCTCGACGGCTTCGATCATCACCGAGTGCTGCATCGACGGCGTCGGCACTTGCATGCGTCGCGCGCGACCTACCGCGGGATGGGGTATGTCGCCATCGCCGCCGATCTCGTTCGAGGTGTCGACGATCATCACCCGCTTGCGCAGGTCATCGGCGAGCACGCGCGCGGCCTCGCGCAACAGCGTCGTCTTGCCGACGCCTGGGCGGCCCATCATCAGGATGCTCTGACCCGACTCGACGATGTCGCGAATGATCGTGATCGTGCCGAATACCGCGCGGCCGACGCGACAGGTGATGCCGACGATGCGCCCCTCGCGATTCCGGATCGCCGAGATGCGGTGCAGGGTGCGCTCGATGCCGGCACGGTTGTCGTCGCCGAACGTGCCGATGCGCTGGATCACGTAGTCGATGTCTTCTTCGGTCACCGTGTGCGGCGACAGCACGGCTTCACGCCCCGGCATGCGCGCTTCGGGCTCGCGGCCGAGATCCATGACCACTTCCAGCAGTTCGCGTCGATCGGGCAACGCGACCAGCGGATCGCAGATGTGCGGCGGCAATACCTCGAGAAGCTGATCCAGATCGTCGGTCACGATCTCAGCTGGCCCAGAAAGGTGGATCAGCCGCCTGTTCGGCAGCCCCGGTTGCATCGCCATACGCACTACCCTCCGATGACGTTGGCGGGGACAAGCGCTGGCTCGCGCACGCGCACGGCCAGCAGCTTGACGTACAGCTCGTGCTGCCCAGCGCCGCGGAAGCCCGCGCGCTGCAGTGCCGACGCCAGCGATACCTGATATTCGCGCGCCACCGCGTACACCGGTGCCTTTGGACTGACCTGCAGCAACGCGTAGCGCAGCAGGCGGTCCGTGGCATCTTCGTAGCGCGGATGGACCACCAGGTCCATGAACTGGCTGCGTTGGCCGAAGGTGATCTCCAGCCATCCGACGAGGCTCGTTCCGAGCTCCCACACGTATTGCTGACGCGACCCGGTGAAGCTTGGCTGCCAGCGCTTCCTGCCCGGGTAGAGCCCGCCCCACTCTTCGAGTGTCATCGCCTCAGCCGCGCGCACCGGCGCGGGCACGGCCCCCGTGTACAGCTGGAACAACGCCTGCTCGTCGGCCCGTAGCCGCGGCCGTGCTTCGAACAGGTCCGTCCGCTCGACCTTGAACCCGGGCGCCAGGACGAACACCTCGTTCGACGTGAATCGTTCGAACCCGGCCCGCCGCGCCGCATCCTGGCCACGCGTCCCGATCGGCGTTTCGAGGAAGACGCGCCTGGCCGCGCGTGAGCCGGCGCACGTCGCCACCTGCTCGAGAAGGTCGCCCGCCACGGTCTCCTCATCAGGATTGGCATGCAGATGCACCACGTCCCATACCAGGCCGCCGGCGCGAGACTGGGCCACGCCCAGACCAGCTACGCGACCCTGTTGTTCGGCAACCCAGGCGCGCTGACCACCCGGCCGATGCCCAAGTGAGCTCGAGACCAGCGTCAGATACGGCACGCGACCGCTCTCTGGTTCGAGCCGTGGCCAAGAGTGGGCCGTGATCTCCGTGTCAACCGTGCGACGCTGGAACGATGCCAGCGCCACCACGTCAACGGGGCGCAGCGGACGGACTAGCATCAGATGGTGGCCGGGACCGCCTGTATTATCGCAGACCCCGCATCGGCCGGCTGCGTCTTTTGTCGCCCTGGCCCCCCACCAGCGACTGCGCGGGCGCGGGCAAAACGGCGGCGGCCCGCGGTCTGCAAGGACTGCTGACGTGGCCACGCGCGCTCCGCGAAGCTCCCTCGGCACCGCCGTTCAGGTGGTGTTCTTGCTGCTCATGCTGTCGGTGCTAGCCGGCGTGCTGCTGGTCCTGTTCGCGGTGCTGTCGCTGGTCAATGCCCCGGGCCGCGTTGCCGGCGATCTCGGTTCGCGCCTCGGCGGCGTCGGCACCGAGGCAAGCCGCGCCGTCAGCAACGCCCAGCAAGCGCTGCAGAACGTCACCGACCCCAACCGACCGCCGACCGGCCTGGTGTACGACAACGAGTTCACCTCGCTGCAGTCCGTCCGCGTCGGCGATCGACTGCCAGACGCCAGCCAGTACGTGCTGACCGTGCAAGCGATCCGCCGCCGCGACGGCGCCGAATCGGCCGATACGTCGCTGTACGGCGTCATCCACGCGGAGTTACGTCAACCGCGTGAGACACGGATCTTCGGCCAGGTGGTGCGCTCGGACAGCGACCCGCACGACTACGTCATTTACAAAGGCGAGTCGTTCCGCATCGCTGGCGCCGTCTACCGCGTCAACTGGATTAGCCAGGAGGAGAATACCATCGCGGTAGCGCGGTATCGTCACCCTGACGTGATCAGCGCGCCGTTGAAGTTCGAGTATGAGTGACCCGCTCGACAACAGCGGCGACAACCCGTGGCAAACGCAGTCGAGCAGGGTCGTCTTCGATAACGGCTTCTTGCGGCTGCTCCAGGATGTGGTCATCCAGCCGGACGGTGGGCCCGGCAGCTACGCCTACGTGCAGATGCCGTGGCCAGTCGTGGGCATCGTGCCGGTGTCAGATGATCATCGGGTGCACCTGGTGCGCCAATGGCGCTATCCGTGGCAGCGCAACTCGTGGGAAATCCCGGCCGGCAAGGGCGAGGCCGACGAGGAGCCACTCGTGGGCGCGCAACGCGAGCTGGCTGAAGAAACAGGCCTGCAGGCCGCGTCGTGGGAGCCGTTGGGCACCGTGTACGCCAGTGCCTCGATCGACGCGCACTTCTACCTGTACCTCGCGCGTGGGCTGTCGCCGGCGACCAACGACGCACACCGTGATGACGCCGAGGCAGACCTGATCGTGCGCACGGTCCCGTTAGCGGACGCCGTGACCGCCGCGATGGACGGGCGGATCGTGCACGCGTTTACGGTCGTGGGCCTTTTGCGCGCCGCCCGGTGGCTGGGGGTGTAGCGTGAATCCCGAAGCGAGTCTGCGAGCGGAGTGGATGAATCCCGTAGCGAGCCTGCGAGCGGAGTGGATGCATCCTGGATTGACCCGTACGCAGAACGATGCACTACAATCGGCAAGATTGCTCGCCGGCAGCCGCCTGTGAAGCTTCTGGCTGACACGACGCACCCTCATCTCACAGGGCGGCTCACCGCTGACCCGGGCAAAGGTGGGCCGCCGTGATTCGCGCCAGCCGCATCCTGGTGCCGGTCAATGGCAATCCGACAGATGACGAGGCCATCGCACTTGCCTGCGAAATCGCCCGCCGCGGCAAGTCGTCCGTGTACGCGATCTACGTGATCGAGGTCAAACGCACGCTGCCACTGGATGTAGACCTGCCGCCAGAGGCGGCCAAGGGTGACACGGTGCTCGGCCGCGCCGAAAAGGTGGCCGACGAGTTCAGCGTCGAGCTCGAAACGGAGATCTTGCAGGCGCGCGACGTCGGCACCGCGATCGTCGACGAAGCGCTCGAGCGCGAGGTCGACCTGATCGTGATGGGCATCGGCTACAAGCGCAAGTTCGGCGAGTTCGACATGGGGCATACCGCGCCGTACGTGCTCAAGAATGCGCCGTGCCGCGTCTGGTTAGCGCGCTCAGCCCCTTTCGTGAGCGCGGCAGCCAGTCCGGCCCCGCGTCAGGCGGGTGAGCGCGGGCGCTAGAGTTCTACACACAAGTCCTGACTGGGGAGGCTCAATACGTTCGTCATCATCATGGGCTGCGGTCGGGTGGGTGCGCGGCTGGCGCAGATGCTGACCACCGCGGGGCACGAGGTCACCATCCTCGATCTGAAGTCGTCCGCCTTCAACCGCCTCGGTCCCGAGTTCACCGGCACCAAGATGCTGGGCAACGGGATCGATCAGGAGACGCTTCGCCGAGCGGGCATCGAGCGCGCCGATGCCTTCGTGGCGGCGACGCAAGGCGACAATCGCAACATCATGTCCAGCCAGATCGCGCAGCACATCTTTGGCGTGAAGCGCGTGGTGACTCGCATCTACGATCCGCTGCGGTCCGATACGTTCGCTGCGCTCGGGTTGCAGGCCATCAGCCCCACGATCATCGGTGCGAACTCGTTCTATGAGGAGCTGACCGGCGAAAAGGCGCCGGCCCTACCAATCTAGATGTACGCAATCATCGCGGGTGGCGGAAAAGTCGGCTTCTTCCTCGGCCGGGAGCTGATCGAGCAGGGCCACGAGGTGCTGATCATCGAGAACCGCTCCGAGCGGGCCGACTTCATCGCCAATGAACTGGGCAACGTCGTGCTGCGGGGCAATGCCGACGAGGCTTCGACGTTAGCCGAGGCGGGCGCCGAGCGGTCGGATGTGGTGATCGCCGTCACTGGCGACGACGGCGACAGCCTGGTCTTGTGCCAGGTGGCCAAGCGGCGGTTTGGCGCGCGGCGCACGATCGCGCGGATCAACGATCCGCGGAATGAGGGCATCTTCCGCAAGCTGGGCATCGATGCCACGGTCAACGCGACGCAGATGGTGCTCGGCGTGCTCGAGCAAGAGATCCCGCATGCCAACCTGGTGCCGTTGCTGCGCTTGCGCAACACTGACGTCGAAGTTGTGGAAGCTGTCCTGGATCAGAAGTCGCTGGTGACTGGCTCCGCGTTACGGGACGTGGAGCTGCCGCCCGAGAGCACCATCGCGGTGGTGATCCGCGACGGCGCCGCGTTCTTTCCCAACGGCTCCACCGTGCTACAGCCAGGCGACGAAGTAGTAGCTTTGACGCGAAGCATGCACGAGCCCAGACTGCGCAGCCTCTTCTTCAGCGACCAGTAACACCAGACTAAGAAGCAGCTTTGGGACGGCGCTCCGCGCCGAGGAAATTACAGAGCGCGGACTACTTGCGCTCGCGTTCCCACTCGGGCATGAACTTGGTCCAGCCCTGGAAGTGCTCGCTCTCCAGGTACTGGTGGAACAGGTAGTACGAGGTCGCCCGCGGCTCTGTCGGCGAATGCCGCAGGTGCATCCGCGCCTCTTCCGGCGTGCGGCCGCCCTTGCGGTGATTGCATCCGCGGCACGCGCTCACCAGGTTGTCCCAGCTGTGGCGGCCGCCGCGGTGCCGCGGTACCACGTGATCCAGCGTCAGGTCGCGCGTGCGAACGCCGCAGTACTGGCACGCGTGGTGATCGCGAATGAAGATCTCGCGGCGCGTCAACCGCACACGCGGCCGAGGCCGCTTGATCATGTAGACAAGGCGGATGACCGACGGCCGCGGGAAGAGACGATTCGGCGTGCGGATGGGGATCTCCGCATGTTCGAGAACTTCTGCCTTGCCGCCGTCGACCAGCACCAGAGCCCGTCGCGCATTGCACACATTGAGTGGCTCGTAGTTCTGGTTCAGCACCAAGACAGCGCTCACCCTTAGCTCCCCTGGCGTATCAAGAACGAATCGGATGCAGTTCGCAGACGCGGCATGGTCTAGGTACTCGGCGAGAACGATTCTAACGGCTACTTCAAGCGCAGCGGAAGACCAGCAACCAAAAAGTACGCTTCCTCGACAGCCGCCGCAGCGTGCTGGTTGAGACGACCCAGGGCATCCCTGAACTCGCGCCCGATGCGCGTAGCTGGGACGATGCCCATACCCACCTCATTGCTGACTAGCACAACATGCGCCGCCAGCGTTAACACCGCATCCACTTCAGCGACAGCTTCAGCCTCGGCCGCAGCTATATCGCGCAGCATGAGGTTGTTCAGCAGCAGCGTCAGGTCCTCCACTAACACGGTCCGCGCGGTCCCGAGCGGCACGCGCAGCGTCTGCGGCGACTCGCACGTGCGCCATTCGGCCGGCCGGCGCGCACGGTGCTGAACGATGCGCTCGGCCATCTCCTCATCGCCCGCGGTGGCGGTGGCGACGTACAGGACGGGTCCATCACACGCAGCAGCGAGCCGCTCCGCGAACGTGCTCTTGCCAGAACGCGCACCGCCCAGCACCAGCACCCGCCGAAAAGGCACGTTGCTAGAGCGTGACGTCGCGTCGACACATCCGCAGCCGCTCCGCCGCGATGATCGCCTTCAGGTGGGTCATCGCCCGGTCGAGTCGATCGCTCTGGTTGACGATGACGTAGTCGTACTCGCTCATGCGCTGCATCTCACGCTCGGCGGTCGCCAGGCGGATCTGCCGCTCCTCGTCGGTCTCTGTGCCGCGCGCCTCCAAGCGCGGCAGCAGCTCCTCGAGCGACGCGGGCCGCAGGAAGATGGTGATCGCGTTGGGCAGCTTCCAGCGCACGGTACTTGCGCCCTGGACATCCGGTGCCATGATCAGGTCGTTGCCGAGCCGCAGGCCATCGCGGATGCTCTGCAGCGGGATACCGTAGCGATACAGGTTGTGCACGACGGCGTGCTCGAGGAACTGATCGGCCGCCAACAGCGCGTCGTACTCGGCGTCGGATAAGAAGTAGTAGTGCGTACCGTGCTCTTCGCCTGCGCGCCGCGGCCGCGTCGTAGCCGTAACGCAGTAGGTGATCGGAAAGCTGTCAGCCTTGAGCTGTTCGATCAGCGTGGACTTGCCCACGCCCGACGGACCAGACAGCACGAACACCAACCCGCTGGCGGGTGGCGCGGCCGTCGCGTCGTCGCTCACTACGCTGTATGAGCTTCGACGCGCTGACCCTGGCAGCGGTACGCGACGAGCTGGAGCCGTTGCTGCGCGACAGCCGCGTCCAGCGTGTGGCCTTTCCTGATGAACTCAGCCTGGCGTTCGAATGCTTCGCCCCCGGCGCCGGCCGGACATTCGTGCTGTGTTCGGCGCACCAAGACTCGGGACGCGTCCAGAAGCTGACCGAGCTGCCCGCGCGAGGGCTGGAGAAAGACACCCCGTGGTCGCTGGTTGCGCGAAAGCACCTGCGCAACGCGCGTATCCGTTCGCTTCGCCAGCCGCGCCTGGAGCGTGTGCTCGAGCTGGACTGCGAACAACGCGACGCCTCCGGCCAGCACTACAGAATTCTGCTCATTGTAGAAGCGATGGGAAGGCGCAGCAATCTCGTGCTGGTCACCGAGGACGGCGCCATCGTCGATGCCGCGCGGCGAAGTCCGCCCAGTCGCAACCCACGGCGGCCGGTGCTGCCGCACCTGCGCTACGAGCCGCCGCCACCACAGGACAGGCTTCTGCCCGAACAGCTTTCGCAGTCTGTACTCGCCGATCTGGCCCGCTCCCGCGCGGGCTCGCTGGCGTCGTTCCTCGGTCAGACGATCGCCGGCCTGTCGCCGCAGGCCGCGCGCGAGCTTGCGTTCCGTGCCAGTGGTGGCGTTGAAACGGCAGTCGCGCAGGCGGACTGGTCAGCAGTGCTGGCGTCACTGCAGCAGCTCGTGGCCGCGCGCGAGCCGACACTCGCGCTCCGCGACGAGCAGCCGGTCGCGTTCGCGCCCTACACACTGGAGCACCTCGCCGCGTCTGGTGCGCAGCTGCGGCGCTGCGCATCGATCAGCGAAGCCATGACGGCGTTCTTCGCAAGCGAGCGGCTTGCGCAACGCGGCGACGCCCTGGCCGGTGAACGCAAGGCACTGCTAGAGGCGCTGGAGCGACAAGCCAGCACGGTCACGCGCCGCGTCGGCGCCTTGGAACAGCAGCTCGAGAGCAGCGACGCCCAGCGCGAGCCGCTGCGCATCGCGGGCGAATCGATCCTCACCCACCAGCCGCCCGCCGGCTCAACTGAGCTCAGCGTGGACGGTCACACCATCGCTCTGGACTCGAAGCTGAGCGCGAGCGAGAACGCGCAAGCCTACTTCGCCCGCTACCGCAAGGCGCGCGAGGCCGCGGCGCGCGTACCGGACCTGCTGAGCGGGGCCCACAACCAGGCAGCGCACCTGGCAGACTTGCGCACGTTGGTCGAAGTCGCATCCGACATGAACGCGATCCGAGCGCTCCGGCGCGAAGTCGGCCGCGACAAGCCCTCGGCCAACCGCAAACAACCCGCGGCCAGGAGCGCGCCGTACCGCCGCGTCGTACTCGAGCATGGCTGGGAAGCGCTGATCGGCGCCAGCGCTGGCGGCAACGCCGCCGTCACGTTCGAGCTTGCCAGTGCCGATGACCTGTGGCTGCACGCGCGCGGCGTGCCTGGCGCGCATGTAATCCTGCGTGGGCCCGCGGCGGAGCCGCCATCGGCCGTTCTGCAACATGCCGCCGAGCTTGCCGCGTGGCATTCTGCTGCGCGCACAGCGGGTGGCGTCGAGGTGGATGTCGCACCGCGCCGCTACGTGAAGAAGATTCCCAACGCGCCGCCCGGCCTGGTGCGCTACACGAACGAACGCACCGTCCGCGTGACGCCGCGCGCGTAGCCTTCTATCCCGACCCCCGACCCCGACCCCCGACCCCCGACCCCGCGAGCGTAGCGAGCCTGTGGCATCATCATTGCTCTAGCGCGAACGCCAGCAGATGCAGCGGTACACCAACGGCAACGGCCACGACCTCAGCCGCGGCGGCAACGGCGGAAACGGCCACAGCCTGGCGATCCGCCGCAGGGCGCAGGAACGCGCAGGCGAGCGCCTCCGCCGCCTGTACCGCATCGCGGCTGCGCGCCAGTATCGCGAGCGCTCCAGTGCCGGTCCAAAGCTGAAGACACCGCTGATCGTCGGCTCAGGGCTGCTGGTGGCGATGATCGGCTTCGGCCTGATCGGCATTTTCGTGATGATGCAGGGCGCCGCCACGGGCTACGCCATGCTCACGCGTGATCTGCCGTCACTGACCCAGATCGCCAACCACGCCAGCTTCAAGACCGCGCAGATCTTTGACCGAAAAGGTCAATTGCTGTGGGAGTTCTACGACCCTGACGGCGGCAAGCGCACCGTCGTGCCGCTCAACGAGATCTCGCAGAACTTGATCGACGCCACGCTCGCCGCCGAGGACGCCTTCTTCTACGAGCACCGCGGCGTCGACCTGCGCGCGACGATCCGCTCCGCGTTTCTGACCGGCAGCGGCACCAGCCAGACCGGCGCCTCGACGATCACCCAGCAGCTGGTGCGCAATGTGATCCTGTCGCCCGAGGAGCGCAAACAGGTCACCGTGACCCGCAAGGCACGCGAGATCATCCTCGCCTACCAGCTCGACGCCAAGCTGTCCAAAGACGAAATCCTCGAGATGTATTTGAACGAGGTCTTCTACGGCAACCAGAGCTACGGCATCGAGGCGGCGGCACAGAGCTACTTCGACATCCACGCGCGCGACCTGGATCTCGCACAGGCAGCCATGATCGCGGGTCTGGTGCAGTCGCCCTCGGAGTACGACCCCACTCGGCGCGATGTTCCGCGCACCAGCGATGGCATCCCGCTGCAGACCAAGGAGCGCCAGGCGTACGTGCTCGAGCAGATGACACGCCACGGCTTCGTCACCGAGCAGCAGGCGCGCGACGCCTACAGCGAACCACTCATCATCAAACAGCGTCAGGTGGACCTGAAGGCGCCGCACTGGGTGATGTACATCCGCGACGTAGTCGAGCAGAAGTACGGCGCCAAGACGCTGTACCAGGGCGGGCTCAAGATCTATACAACGCTGGACCTCGACTACAACGACAAGATGGCGCAGGTCCTACAGGACTCCAAGCCGACGATCGCCACTCAGGGCGCGACCAACGCCGCGCAGATGGCGGTCAATCCCAAGACCGGCGAGATCCTCGCGTTCAACGGCAGCCTCGACTACAACGACGAGTCGATCGATGGCCAGGTGAACATCCTGACCAGCGAGCGCCAGCCCGGCTCCTCGATCAAACCCGTGGTGTATGCCACGGCGTTCCTGAAAGGCTGGGCACCGGGTACGCCGATCGACGATCAGCCGACGTGCTGGCGCGACACGCCGGTCCACCAGTGGTGTCCGGGCAACTTCGACGGCATCTTCCACGGTCCGACGACAGTCCGCAGCGCATTGGGCAACTCGCTGAACATCCCGGCAGTCAAAACGCTGGACTTCGTCGGCGTCGACACGGCGATCGAGCAGGGCACGAAGTTGGGCGTCACGACGTGGGCGCCTGACTCAGGCAAGCTGTTCGGTTTGAGCCTGACTCTGGGTGGCGCGGAAGTGAAGCCCATCGACATGGCGCAGGTGTACGCCACGTTCGCCAACAACGGGCTCAAGATCCCACTGGTCTCGATCACGCGCATCGTGGACGCCGAAGGCAACGTCCTCGAGGACTACAAGGTCCCGCAGGGCGAGCAGGTCATCGATCCGCGCGCGGCGTACATGATCACCAACATCCTGTCGGATCCAAGCGCCAAGCTCTTCACGTACGGTCCGAACACACCGCTGGTGCTGCACCAGGGCGGCGACGATCCGAAGCTACCGGTGTGGCCGTCATCGTCGAAGACGGGCACGACCGACAACTACCGCGATACGTGGACCGATGGCTACACGCCGGATATCGCCATCGTTGTGTGGGTCGGCAACGCCGACGGTCACCCGATGAAACAGACGCTGAGCACGCTGACCGCCGCCAAGATCTGGCCCGCCTCGATGAAGCTGTCGTTCGACTACTGGAACATCCAGCTGCAGCAGTTCAATCGACCCGACGGACTGGTCGAACGCGAGGTGTGCGGCGACACGCGGATGCGGCCCGGCGCGCCGCGGTGCTGGCAGGACATCTTCTTCAGTGAGAACGCCCCGAAGCAAACCGTGCAGGCTGGCCCGCGGCCTACCGCCGCGCCCGCGCCAGCACAGCCGCAGCCCAAGCCGACTACGCCGCCGGCGCCGGCCAAGCCGCAGCCCACGCCTGGGCGACGCTAAGGATCAATCTCAGCCACGAGATCTTCGGGCCGAGTAGCAAAGTCGCGCACGGTCACATGGGGGCCGAGCGGACGCCACACGGCGGGTGAGGTATGCCCGAAGAGCACGAAGCTGCGCGCGCCGCACAGCCCCGCGAGGTGGCTCACGCCGGAGTCGTTGCCCACGTAGGCGGGGCAGCCCGCCAGCCGCCGCGCCAGCTCGGCCAGCGGCGGGTGCTCCAGCTTTGGCAACTGCCGTTCGACGCAGCGCTCCACCTCCGCTGCCACTGCCGTGTCAGCCTCGCCCACGATCAGCCGCACCGCGGGCAGCCGCTCGATCAGCCGCGCGAAGCACGCCGCGGGCCAGTTCTTGGTTGCACCGCCGCTGCCGGGGTGGACTAGCACCTCGTCCGAGCGGATGGGCGCAATGCGCAGCGGCCGATCATCCAACTGCTGGTCGCAGCCAAGCGGCGCCAGGGTGTCCAGCAGGTAGCGCGCGCAGTGCACCTCGCCGGCGGGCCTCGACGGCGCCACGAGCACCGCATCGCGCAACTGCACGCCCTGCGCCCAGGCGACCACCGGCTCATCGGCCCGCTCGCCCGCCAGCAACTTGGCCATCCGCGGGTCGTCGAAGCTCAGCGCATCATCCACCTCGTCGAGCTCGCGCAGCAGCCGCGCGGCACCAGCGTGTGCAGCCAGCGTGATCGGTGTGAACCGGCGACGGAGCGATCGGAGGGCGGGGACGGCGAGCAGGGTGTCGCCAAGGGCGCCGGGCCGCAGCACCAGCACCAGCTAGTTCATCGAGAACGGACCAATCGCCTTGGGCACCGGCCGGTTTTCGCGCCGCAGGATCGCCAGCTCCTGCTCCAGCCGCGCCGCCACGTCGTTTAGCTCGAGCAGGTGCTGGCGCTCGCGTGGATGTACGTGCAGCATGCCCCCCACGCGAAACGACAGCGCGCCCGGCTCGCGTGGCAGCGCTGGTGGTGTCGCGCCCTCACGCTGCGTCAGCGCCAGCACCGCGGCCTGGTACTTCTCGAATTCCTCGACCACGTTGCCGATCAGCTCGGTCGCCACGGTTGGCACCGGCTCTTCGCCGAGCAAGCGCACGTTGCCAACGAGGTAGCCCTCGGGCATCACCCGCGCGTCGCCGAGCAGTCGAAAGCGCTGTTCACCTACGGTGAGGATCTTCATTTGGCCGTCAGGCATGCGATCGACGCGCAGCATGCGCGCGGTGCAGCCCACACGCTGGGGCTCGGCTGGGTCGCCCACCTCGCGACCCGATCGAATCAGGAGCACACCGAACAACTGGTCAGTGACCTGGCAGGCGCCGATCATGACCTTGTACCGCTCTTCGAAGATGCGCAGCGGCAGCGGCATGCCCGGGAACAGCACCACCTGCTCCAGTGGGAACAGCGGCAGCTCGCGCTCGTCCACGCTCACGACTCCAGAAACTCGAGTGCCGCGCCTGTCAAGATCTCGACGCCAATCTCCAACGCACCTTCGTCGAAGTCGAACGTGGGGCTGTGATGCGGACTGGCCAGGCCGCGTTCGGCATTGGCGGCGCCCACGAAGAAGTAGCAGCCCGGCACCTCGTTGAGGAACAGCGACATGTCGTCGGCGCCCGCCGTCCGCGTAGTGCTGGTGACGCGCTCTGCGCCCACCACGCGCGCCGCCACCTCGCGCAGCAGGTTGGTCATGTTCGAGTCGTTGCTACAGGCTGGGCAGCAGTCGGTCATCTCCAGCTGTGCCTCGACGCCGAGCAGTCGGGGCAGCTCGCAGGTGATCTCGCGCAGCCGACGCAGCAGTCGGTCGCGCACCGCTGGCTCGAAGGCGCGCAACGTGCCCTGGAGCTCCACGCGAGTGGGAATGATGTTGGGCGCTGTGCCGCCGTGGATGCTGCCGATCGTGAGCACCGCTGGCTCGAGCGGCGGCGTCTCGCGCGAGACCAGCGTCTGCAGCGCCACGATCAGCTCGGCGCTGGCGACGACGGGATCGGGCACCTGGTGCGGCATCGCCGCGTGGCCGCCCGGCGCGCTCAGGGCGATTGCAAACGCATCCGCGGAGGCATAGATCGGGCCTGGCCGTGCATCAACCACGCCCACGGGCAGCTCGTTCCACAGGTGCAGCCCGAAGCACGCATCTGGCCGCGGCTCGAGCGCGCCCTCGTCGATCATGCCCTGGGCTCCGCCCACGCGCTCTTCCGCTGGCTGAAACACGAAGCTCACGGTTCCCCGCAGCGTGTCTCGCCGCGCCGCCAACACCTCTGCCACGCTGAGCAGGATCGCCGTGTGACCATCGTGGCCACAGGCGTGATGCGCGCCGTCCTTCTGGGAGCGGTATGGTTGGCCACTGTCGGCTTCGGTGAGCGGCAAGGCGTCAATATCGGCGCGCAGCAGCACCGTTTTGCCGGCTTGCCCCCCACGCAGCACGCCCACGACGCCGGTCTTGCCCACGCCCGTGCGGACCTCGTCCAGGCCAAGGTGCCGCAGTTGATCGGCGACGATGCTCGCGGTGCGGTGCTCCTGGTGGGCGATCTCCGGATGTTGGTGAAAATCGCGCCGACGCTCGACCAGGGTGGTGCGCTGCTCCGCGGTCAGCACGTCAGGTGTCTCGCCGCCAGTGCACCTTGACGGTGCTCTCGGGTAACTCAGGCGGCACGTCGCCGCCTTTCAGAAAATCCCAGAAGTCTGGCCACAGGCCCGGGTAACGCAGGAAATCGATCATGATGCGCGGATCACCCGTGTGTGGCGCCTTGAACACGATCGTGACCGTGCCGTCCTCCTGACTGAGGACGTATTCCGTCAACCTCCGGCGCCGAAAAACCTCATGCGCGTCAGCGCTGTTGAGCCACTCCAGGAAGCGCTCGTGCTCTGCTTCCGAACCAGGCTGCACGCGGCCAATCCACACCCGAGCGTCTTCACCACTGGGCGCGTTTGCGGCCACGCGACCAGCGTACCGCAACAGACTTCTACAACCTGATCGAGACCACGCCGCTGGTGTTCGGGTTCATGCGCTCGGTATCCAGCGCCGCCACGCTCCCCAGGATCAGACAGACCGGGCAGGTCGCCTGAGTCCAGGCGTTCAGGGCGACCTGGCGGCTGGTGCGCCGCCGCCGCGCGATCAACAGCCACGCTCCGAGTCCCAGTAGCGCGAGCGCCAGCACGATCAGTAGCGGCGACGCCTGCACGACGGTCACCAGCAGACCCGCACCGGCGAAGCCGAGCGCGAAGTGCAGAGCAAGGTCGATCGCGCTGCCCAGCGCCAGGCCGGGCACGAACAGGCGCACCGGGATGCCCGCCAGGCCGCAGCCCGGGATGGCTGCCGAACGCACGCCGGGCGTCAACACGGCGAGGCCGATGCCGAGAATGCCGCCCCGCTGCACTCTCGATGCGACGCGCTCCAGTCGCTCGTTGGTGATGCCCAGGCGCTGACCGAAGCGCAGCACGAGACCTCTGGCGGGGCCGCGGGCGAGCAGGTATTGCACCGTGTTACCCAGCACCACCACCGCCAGGAGCGTGACGAAGGCCAGCCACAGCAGCACCTTGCCCTCCGCGGCGCGGGCTGCCATGGCCAGCAGGATCACGTCACCGGGAATCGGAATCGGGATGCCGATCGCCTTGATCAGCATGATGGCGCACGCCGCCGCCAGGCCATATGTGGTCAGGAACATGTCGAAGGCGTCCATGCCGCTGCCGCTGCTGCATAGTACGCACGCTCGGAGCCCGCGGATCAGTCGTTAGAATGACCGAGTTGACGTCGAACAGTCACGGGCACGGCGCTCCGCCCAAGCGCGTCGAACGCGACTCCATGGGCCCGCTCGAGGTACCCGAGGGCGCGTACTACGGCGCTTCCACGCGGCGCGCCTTCCAGAACTTTCCCGTCAGCGGGGAACGGTTCGACCGCCGCTTCATCTGGGCGCTCGGGACCATCAAACACGCCGCGGCTGTGGCGAACCGCGATCTGGGGCTGATCGATGCGCGCAAGGCCGACGCGATCGCGCAGGCGGCCAAGGAAGTCGCGGATGGCGAATTCGACGACCAGTTCGTGCTCGACATCTTCCAGACCGGCTCGGGCACGTCGACGAACACCAACGCCAATGAAGTGATCGCCAATCGCGCGACCGAGCTCCTGGGTGGCGCATTCGGCTCGAAGCTGGTACATCCCAACGACGACGTCAACCACGGCCAGTCGTCCAACGATGTCATTCCCACGACCATTCATCTGTCGGCGCTGGCCGAGCTACACGGCGAGCTGCTGCCGGGCATCAAGCGCCTGCGCGAGGCGCTCGACAAGAAGCGCGAGGAGTTCTGGCCGATCATCAAAACCGGCCGCACGCACCTGCAGGACGCGACGCCGATTCGCCTTGGCCAGGAGTTCCTGGGCTACGTGGGCCAGATGGATCGGGCGCTGGTGCGGCTCGGCTGGGCGCAGCAGGAGTTGGAGGAAGTCGCGCTGGGTGGCAATGCCGTTGGCACTGGGATCAACATGCATCCCGAGTTCCCGGGGCGGGTGTGCGAGATCATCTCACGGCGGACCGGCATCACCGTCCGCGAGACCACCAACCACTTCCAGGCGCAGAGCACGATAGATGGTGTGGTGTCAGCGAGCGGCGCGGTCCGCACCGTCGCCGTGTCGTTGCTGAAGATGGCCAATGACGTGCGATGGATGGGCAGCGGGCCGCGGTCTGGCCTGGGTGAGCTCGACATCCCGGCGGTTCAGCCGGGGTCTTCGATCATGCCCGGCAAGGTCAATCCGGTGATCGCCGAATCGCTGACGCAAGTGTGCGCGATGGTCATTGGCAACGACACGACCATTGTGGTGGCCGGCCAGAGCGGCAACTTCGAGCTGAACGTGATGCTGCCGATCGCGGCGCGCAGCCTGCTGCACTCGATCCGCTATCTGGGCACGAGCGCGCGCAACTTTGCCGACCAGCTTATTTCGGGATTGTCCGCGACGTCGCGCGGGCCGGACCAGGTCGAATCGGGCCTGATGCTGGTGACGGCACTCGCGCCCGAGATCGGCTACGACGCCGCCGCCGCGCTCGCCAAAGAGGCCTATCAATCGGGTCGCACGATCCGCGATCTCGCGCGCGAGCGGACCGCGCTGTCCGACGCCGACCTAGACCGCATCCTCGACCCCGCGGCCATGGTCGAGCCCGGCCGCAGCTTCGCCAGCGCCGGCGGCTAACCTTCGAACTCCGCCTCGTACATTCATTTGGGACGCCGCTCCGCGCCGAGGGGGCTCGCCCCCCCTTCACCCCCGGTCCTATGCAGCTGACTTTCGCACGGGCAAGAAACCCTCAGTGACCAGCGGGTTCACGCCCTTGGCAACGCCTGCATCCTGTGCGGGGGTGAAGGGGGCGGAGCCCCCTCGCCCGAAGGGCGTTCCAGAGCGTCTCCTATCTGAGAGCGTGCCGGCGTCTCAACCACTTCCACACTGCCCGTAATTTGGCGACGCACGGCGACGTGCTTATACTCGGGCCGCCTGATCATGATGGAAGCGGTCGAGCTCAACGACTCAGCGGTGTACGTGCAGCCGAAACGCAGCGTGCTGCGCCGCTTGACCACCGAGCTGCTGCAGACCCTGATCCTCATGGCAGCGCTGTTTCTGGGCATCCGTGGCGTGGTGCAGAACTTCCGCGTCGAAGGACCGAGCATGCAGCCGACGCTGACCTCTGGTCAGTACCTGTGGGTCAACAAGGCCGCCTACGCCGAGCTGAACGGGCACTTCGTGCTCGGCGGCCCGCAGCGCGGCGACATCGCCGTCGTTCGCCCACCCAATGAGGACGTCGACCTGATCAAGCGCATCATCGGTCTACCCGGCGATCGCCTGATGATCAGAAACGGCGAAGTCTTCATCAACGAGCAGCCCCTCGACGAGCCGTATATCCGCTTCTCCGCCGGCTACAGCTATCCAGTAGACGGCAAGCCGCTCATCGTGCCCGAGGGCCAGTACTTCGTCCTGGGCGACAACCGCTCCAACAGCCGCGACTCCCACCTGGGTTGGTTCGTACCGGCGGGGAACCTGATCGGCCGTGCCTGGCTGACCTACTGGCCGCCCGCGAGCTGGGGTGTGATGCCGTCGGTCGCCTACGCCGTCGACCGGTAGCGACTCAGAAACTCGTCGCGCAGCTCGATCAGGGCATCGGCCCGCACCGCCGCGCGAATGCGCTCCATCAGCCGCAGAATGAAGTGCAGGTTGTGCAGGCTCGCGAGCGTGTAGGCGAGCAATTCCCCCGCCACGAACAAGTGCCGCAGGTAGGCGCGGGAAAAACCCGTGGAGCACGTGTAGCACGCACACCCCTCCTCGATCGGCACGGGGTCCTCGCGGAACTCGGGGTGGTTGATGGTCAGCCGACCGCGGGAGGTGTACAGGTGCCCGTGCCGCGCCAGCCGCGTCGGCGCAACGCAATCGAACTGGTCGATGCCAAGCGCGACGCACGCGAACAGGTCCTCTGGCTCGCCAATGCCCAACAAGTGCCTCGGCCAGGGCTCGGGCACGTACGGCACCGACCAGTCGAGCACCGAGTGCATGTCGGCCTTCGACTTACCCAGCGAGCCGCCGATGGCCACGCCGTCGAACGGTAAGCCGCCGATGAACCGCGCACTCTGGGTCCGCAAGTCGGCGAAGGCGCCGCCCTGCACGATCCCGAACAGCGCTTGATCTGACCGCGTGCGAGTTGCGAGGCAGCGCCGCGCCCAATCGTGCGTACGTTCCATAGCCTCAGCCGTATACGTGGCGTCGTGCAGCGGCGACGTCGGTTCGTCGAACGCCAGCACGATGTCGGCTCCCAGCGCCTCCTGCACCTTGATGGTCAGCTCCGGGGTCAGCCGCTGCCGCGAGCCGTCGATATGCGAGGTGAACGTGGCCCCGTCGGCATCGGTGCGCACCAGCCGCGGCGCCTGTCCGCGCGGCCGTGGCGCGTCTTCGCCAGGGAACGTCCCGATTTGCTTGCCTACGCCATGCTCGAGCCCGAACCCGAGTGAGAACACCTGGTAGCCACCGCTGTCGGTCACGATCGGCCCGCCCCAGCCCATGAACTGGTGCAATCCACCCAGTCGTTGGACGATGTCCGCGCCCGGGCGTAAGAACAGGTGGTACGTGTTGGCCAGCAGCACCTCGGCGCCAAGCTCGCGCAGCTCCGCGGGCGTGACACCCTTCACGCTGCCGGCGGTTCCGACCACGCACATGAACGGCGTTTCCACTGCCCCATGCGGTGTGTGAAGCACGCCGCCGCGCGCGCGAGACGTAGAGCTCGAGTGCGTTATGTCGAGCCTGACGGAACTACTCAGGGCTGGCGCAGTCGACTCGTCAACGAGGTGAACTGACGGCCAAGAATGCCGTTCTCCGAGACCAACCAGCCACCAATCCCGATCAGTGACCACAGCGCCAGGCTCTGCACGTCGAACTGCAGCCCGCCCAGATACGCCACCGCCGGCGACGCTACCACGAGCTGCATCGCGTAGCCGACATCGCCAACGACCGGTCGGAACAGGTTCAGCCAGCCGAAGACCTGCCAGCTGGCCAGCGCCAGCATCACTGCCGCTAGCCCCTGTGCCGCGATGACATTTGGCCGCAGCACCAGCCAATCCAGGTTGAGCGACCGTTGCCACCAGGGGACGGAGCGCGGCTGCGCGGCGTCGAGCGCGAGCTGCGCCAGCTTCCGCTGCAAGTCGAGCGGTGGCTCGACGAGGACGCTCCTGACCACGATCGCATCGAGGCGGCGCAGCCCACTCGCCACAGTCGCGCACGCGTGACACTCGGCCACATGCTGTTCGAGCTCAGCGTCATGCTCCCGCTCGGGCGCCAGCAACTGATCGGTGATCTCCTCACACCGCATAGCTACCCTCGGGATTGCTCAACAGCAGCGCCAACCGCTCCTTGCCCCGCCGAATGTGGCTCTTAACCGTATTCAACGGCAAGTCCATCACTTCGGCAATATCTTCGTAGCGCATCTCCTCGAAATAGTGCAAGGTCAGCGCCAGCCGCTGCGCGGTCGGGAGTCGAGTGAGGGCGCCGCGCACTTCCGACGCGGACTCGCGCAGCTCGACCTCCTCTTCGGGATGGGTCCAGCGATCGTTGTCCGCCAGGCGCTCGCCCGGCGTGAGCGTATCTTCGCCGGCTTGCGCGCCGATTGGCTCGTCGAGCGAGTCGACGCCGCGACCGCGCCGCCGCAGACCATCCAGGCAGATGTTGGTAACCAGGCGGTACAGCCAGGTCGTGAACTTCGTCTCCCCGCGATAGGTGTGCAACGAACGCAGCAGGCGCACGAAAGCCTCTTGCGTCATATCCGCGGCGTCGGCTGGGTTGTGCATAAGGCTCATGGCGATGCTGTACACGTACGTCTGTTGGCTCTGAACGAGTGCCGACAGCGCGTCCTTATCGCCGGCCTGCGCCCGCCGCACGAGCACAGCGCTCGGCTCGGCCATCCGTCACTCGACCATACGACGCAGCCGCCGTGGGCTTTGTTGCACGTGCCACACTTTTCCCTTGCCCCGTGTGAGAGGTTTTCTCCAGGGGTGCGGGCAGCGCCGGCCATGCTGGGTGCAACAACCCACCGCATGGTGTCGTCTCATCGATCACGAGACGATACTGCACGCCGGGTCGGCGCGGCCAAGCCGTGTCCTGATCTGGGCGCCAGGAGGACGTGCATGCAATCAGATATCGCGTCACCACCGCCGCCGGGCCCGCCCTACCCACCGCCGCGACCACGTCGCCTGACCCGCAGCTCGCGCGAGCGTATGTGGGCGGGTGTCGCTGGCGGCCTCGCCGAATACTTTGACCTGGATCCGGCGCTGGTGCGGTTGCTGTGGGTCGCCACGGCGGTTGTCACTGGTGGTCTGGCGGTGCCGCTGTATTTCCTGGCGTGGATCATTCTGCCGCGCGACGACCGACCGCCGGTCACCGGCCAGCAGCAGTGGCGCGACTGGTCGCAGGAGTTCCATTCCGAGACGCAGCGGCTAGCAGAGGAGGCGCGGCGAATGGCCGGCGAAGTGCGCGAAGCGAGTCAATCGTGGCGTGAGCCTGAGTCCGCGGCCCAGTCATCGCAGCCGCGCGACCCCGCGACAGACAAAGCCTCAGCTACCGCGTACACGCCTACTTCCTACACGCCCCCGCCATACGCGCCACCACCGTCGGAGCCCTGGGTCGCGCCACAAGATCTCGAGCCCCACCGTCGGCACCACGGACCACCGCGTTCGGCCGGCGTCGTCCTGGTTGGCCTGGGTGTGCTGCTGCTCGCGGCGAATGCGGGTATCTTCACGTTCATCAACTGGAGCACGATGTGGCCGCTGATCTTGATCGGCCTAGGGGTGATCTTGCTGGCTAAACAAACGAACTGGGGCGGCTGAAGCAGTGGCCACGCCGACGCCCGCGCTCCGCGTTCGATCCTCGTGGCCCGCATGAGCGGGCTCCAGGGGCAGGCGCAACGGCGACGGCGCGGCAGCGTCATCGGCCCATTGATCCTGATTTTCATCGGCGGCGTGTTCCTGCTGCAGAACGCGGGAGTATTGCCGCCGACCATCTGGGGCAGTCTGTGGCGTTTGTGGCCGCTGATCCTGGTCCTGGTGGGCCTGGAGCTGCTGTTCGGGGCGCGTGCGGGGTGGCTGGTCGCGATCGTCGGCCTGGTCGCGATCGTCGGCGCGCTGTTCCTCGTCGCAGGCTGGGACGTCGGATTCAGATCGTCTGGACCGAACACCGCCACGCGGACGTTCGTCACGCCGTTGGGTGCCGCGCAACAGGCAGCGGTGAGCGTGCGGTTTGGCGCCGGGCAGCTGGAGATCGCATCGGCAACTGACAGCCCGCCCGGGCAGTTGGCAACGATGAATTACGACGGTCCTGGCGATTTGATCGTCGAGCCGAGCTATTCCGTCGTGGGGACCAGTGGGCGGCTCGATTACCAGCTGAGTGGCAAGGGTACGCCTGGCTTCTTGCCGTTCGGCAACGACGCGCGTCAGACGCCGCGCGTCGCGATCAACCTCGCGCCCAACGTGCAGATTTCCACGTTGCAGGTGCAGAGCGGCGCGGCTGACGCGCGTGTCGATCTGACTGGGCTCCGCGTCAATAATGTCGACATGCAGGTCGGCGCCGCCGCCACACGGTTGCGGCTACCGGATTCTGGCATCACCAGCGTGCACATCACTGGCGGCGCGTCGACGATCACGATCGAGGTGCCGCCAGGCGTGGCCGCGCGCATTCGCCATCGCGGCGGCCTTAGCACGCTGAACGTCGATCAGTCGCGGTTCCCGGCGGCCGGCGAGGACCAGTACCAATCAGCCAATTGGGACACCGCGACCAACAAGGCCGACATCAACCTCGAAACCGGCGTCACCACCATCTCGATCAGTTGAGCGCGCGTTGGCGCACGCGGTCTTGCATCTTCTGCACGTAGATATCCATAGCCCACGCGCCGCCGCCGCGTAGGGCCAGGTACGCGCCGACCAGCGCCAGGACCGTAGGCGCCACGGCGAGGCCGAAGCTGGCCACTTGCCACACGCCCATGCCGACCAGCACCAGGCCCATCACGCGGGTCATGAATCCGGTGAGCAGGAAGGCGCCCACGGCGAACGACAGACCAGCCAACGGCAGCAGGACGTTCATGCTCAGCCCCTGTTCGGCGACCGCGCCCTGCGGATCGGCAAGCGTGCGCACCGCCGCGCCCATCAGCCACACCGCGAGCACCAGCCGCACCACGCCGGTCACCCGGCTGTGCCCCGCGCGGGTCATGCGAAGTGTACCCGCGGAATGCGCTCACGCTCAAACCTGGCCATACCGTCGGGCCCCAGCGAGATCAGGTGGTCACGCGCGGCGAGTGCGTCCTGCCGCAGTCGAGCAATGTCGACGCCGTGGCATACACCTGGAAAAGCCGAGAGCAAGCGAATGCCGTGGTCGAGCTTCACGGCGGCGCCGTGAAAGTTGCCGTTCTTGAGCAGGTGGTGCATTCCGACACCGATCTGCAGGATGCCCTCATACAGGTGGCGGATTTCGCCCGGCGTGGCACGCCACAGCAATTCCAGCGTCTCGTGCTGCTCGAAGAATTCGCCTGAGTTGAACTCCTCGATGGCCTTGTGCAATTCTGGCGGAGCAGGCTCGCCGCAGGCTGCGTCGAGATCGACTCCGCCCAACCGTTCCAGCGCCCGGGCAAGTTTGGGGTGCCGCGACCGCGGGTCGATCATGCTCTGGTGGAGGGTATACTGCGAGGACGGCGCCAGCCGTCAGCATTTTCTCAAATCTGCGGAGGAGACGAACGATGACGTTCGCATCCGTTCAGGAGCTGATCGAGGGAACTCGCCGGGTCATCGATCTGAACGGTGGCGTGCGGGTCAAGGACCCGTCGGCACTGCGCGGAGAAAGCATTGATCGTCTCGTCCACACGGCGATCTTTGGCCAGGGCGATGTGCGCGAAGCGGCCCGCTGGCTGATCTGGGAAGTCGGCTGGGAGCTGGGCATCAAGAGCGCCAGCATCGATTCGCTGTATCAAGCGCGCTCCCGCGGCGAGTACGAGGGCATGACGGTGCCAGCCGTCAACGTCCGCGCGACGGCATACGACATGGCCCGCGCGCTGGTCGCGGCTGCCAAGCGCCGCAAGGTAGGCGCCTTCATCTTCGAGCTCGCGCGCTCGGAGATGGAATACACCGAGCAATCGTGCGCCGAGTTCGCGACGGTCATGATGGCCGCCTCGATCAAGGAAGGCCACAAGGGGCCGATCTTCATCCAGGGCGACCACTACCAGGCCAATGCCAAGAAGTACGCGACCGATCCCGAGTCAGTGATCGAGGGCCTGCGTAAGCTCATCCGCGAAGCAAGCGCCGCGGGCTACGGCAACATCGACATCGACACGTCAACCCTCGTCGATCTCTCGTTCCCGACCACCAGTGAGCAACAGCGGCACAACTACGAGCGGTGCGCCGAGCTGGCGTCGCTGATTCGCGACCTGGAGCAGTCCGGCGTGACGATCTCGATCGGCGGCGAGATCGGCGAAGTCGGCAAGAAGAACAGCACGGTCGAGGAGCTGCAGGCCTTTTACGACGGTTTCCTCAAAGCCTTTGGCACTGACCGGCGTGGGCTGTCGAAGATCAGCGTCAATACGGGGTCGTCGCACGGTGGCATCGTGCTGCCGGACGGCACGGTCGCTCGCGTGGCCATTGACTTCGACACGTTGAAGAGCCTCTCCGCGGCGGCGCGCGAGTACGGCATGGGCGGCGCGGTGCAGCACGGCGCTTCGACCCTCCCCTCCGAGTACTTCCACAAGTTCCCCGAGGCGGGCACCGTCGAAGTCCACCTGGCGACCGAGTTCCAGAACATCCTGTTCGACGGCGGCGCGTTCCCCGACGATCTCAAACAAGAGATGTATGGCTATTGCCGAGAGCACCTGTCCGATGAACGCGGCGAAAAGGACACCGACGAGCAATTCATCTACAAGACGCGCAAGAAGCTGTGGGGCCCGTTCAAGCAGCAGGTGTGGACGCTGCCCGAATCAACGCGGAAGGCGCTACGCGGTCAGCTCGAGGAGAAGTTCGAGTTCCTGTTCGAGCAGCTCGGCGCCATCGATACCCAAGGGTTGATCTCGCGCTGGATCAAGGATCCCGCGCGGATTCGCAAGCCGCAGCCCGAGGCGCTCAAGGCAGCCGCGGTCTAGCTGACGGCGATCGTGATGTCGTGGTAGCCCGTCGCCCCAGACGGGAACGGCGGCGCTTCCTCGCGCGTCTGCAAGCGGCCCTGGCCATCGGTGGCGCGCACGCGCACGTCCTTCACATCACGATCGACGGTCAGGTCGGCGCGCCACAGTTGCCACGTGTACGGCGACAGGCCCGGCTTGACCTGCGCCGGCTGCCACGTGCGGCCCTGGTCCGTGCTCAGCTCGACCGACTTGATTCCGCGGTCGCCTGCAAACGCGACCCCGCCCACGGATAACGCACCTGCCGACAGCGTGGCGCGATTGTTCGGTGTATCGATCCGCGACTCGGTCTGATAAGGCGCGGCATCATCCCAACCCTGGTTCTGCCAGAACCCCTTGAAGTCGTTGGCCATGATGGTCACGCCCGTGAGCCACTTCACGTTCTTCATGCCGTAGATGCCCGGAATCAGCAGCCGCGCGGGAAAGCCGTGCTCCCGCAGCAGCGGCTTGCCGTTCATCTCGTACGCGAGCAGCGTGTCCGGATGCAGCGCTCGCTCCAACACGACCGAATCCTTGTAGTCGTCGGCTCCCGTGAACACCGCCTTGACGGCATCGGTGTGCGCGCCCGCCTGTTCGAGCAGGTAGCGGAGCTTGACTCCCCGCCAGTACGCATTGCCCCACAGGTCGCCGCCGATCTCGTTGCTGATGCACATCAGCGTGTAATAGCCCTCGCTTGACGGCAGTTGTTTGAGCTCTGGCAGGCTGAGCTCCATTGGTCGATCGACCAGCCCATCGATCTTCAGGTGCCAGGTGCCACCCGAAACGCTCGGGTCGATGAAGTTCTTGGAGACCGTGTAGAAATCGTCGGTTGGCGTGATCTCGGGCGACAGCCCCTTGAGATCGAATGGAGCCGCGTTGGGCGTCGATGCCGCCGCGGGTGCCGTCGCCGCGACCGGCCCGGCCGCATCTCCGCTATCGACCCCGCCGCCCGACAGCACACGCCACGCGCCACCCAGGGCGACCGTGCCAACCAGCGCAGCGCCGGCGGTGCGCAGCAGCTCGCGTCGACTCACGCTGGCGACGCCGCCCCCGCGCTGTGCGAGCAACGCGTGAATGTTGACCAGCGCCACGCCATAACTCGCGAACACGACCAGCAGCGACAGGCCGTGCCAGATCGGGCCGGCGGTCAGGAGTTGTCCAAAAATGCCGGCGCCAAGGAGCGTGTAGATCACCAGCCCAAACACGAGCCAGACCCCGAGCACGATGCGCCCCGCCTGTCGCCAGCCTGGCTGGTCACCGTACCAGCGACCGAGCAAACCGCCGACGAGGATCATCCCGATCACAATGGCCAGATAGAAGAGCGGCTTGGCCGCGTGCTGCAGGCTGTCCAGTACCGCCGAGAAGAGGGCGCCAGGCATTCGTGCCAGCAAACCCTCGGCGACAACTTCGGGAAGCGAGACGACGCCACTCAGGACGCGCAGGAGCACGATGACCAGGACCATGACCGTGGCGGCCGCAACGCCTGCCGCGAAGCCGAATCGCTGCGAGTTGTACGGCGCCAGTGAGGATGGAGCTTCAGCGGCGGCTTCTATGGTCTCAGTCATGCGTACTCTCCCCGGTTGGCTAGTTTCTATCAAATAGAGGCCTGACGGGTATAACAACACTAACGTCCGGAGGAACGGACACTGGTTACGACCCCTACACGACCCACCAAGCGCACCGCACGACCTCGCGCAAAGGCCGTTCATTCAGCTTCGGCAACAAATGGCCAGCTGACGGCGACGGCGGCACCGCCGCCAGTGCTAGTTCCGAGTGGCTTTGCCGACCTCATGCTGCACCCCCACGTCGCGCGCGCACTCAGCGACATGGGCTTCGTCAACCCGACCGAGATTCAGGCACAGGTCATTCCGCTGTTACTCGACGGCCACGACGTCATCGGTCAGGCACAAACAGGCACCGGTAAGACCGCGGCTTTCGGTATTCCGCTCATCGAGGGCGTCGACGAGAACCAACTACACCCGCAATCGCTGGTGCTGGCGCCCACGCGTGAGCTCGCCCAACAAATCGGCGAGGAGCTGCGCAAGATCGCCCGTTTCATCCCGGGCATTAGCGTCGTCACCCTCTACGGCGGGGCCGGCTACGGCCGCCAGTTCGACGACCTGAAGGCGGGTGCGCAGGTTATCGTCGGGACGCCAGGCCGCATCCTCGATCACATTTCGCGCGGGACGTTGAAGCTCGACGACATCGACTACCTGGTGCTGGACGAAGCCGATCGCATGCTCGACATGGGCTTCCTGCCGGACGTCGAGCGCATCTTGCGGCGCACGCCGCGCGAGCGCCAGACCGCGCTGTTCTCGGCAACAGTGCCGACGGTGATCCGTATCCTGTCGCGGCGCTACATGTTCGAACCCAGGACGGTGCACGTCCAGCCCGAGCAAATCACCGTCGAAGAGGTCGAGCAGATCTACTACGAGGTTGCCGACCGCGACAAGGTGGACGGTCTGCTGTCGCTGATCGAGCTGGACCCGCCCGAGCGGGCAATGATCTTTCGGCAGACAAAGATCGGCGTCGATCGGCTCGACAGCGCGTTGCGGCGGCGCGGCCTACCAGTGGCAGCCATCCACGGTGACATGAGCCAGAAGGTGCGTGAGGAGGTGCTGCGCGACTTTCGCGCGGGCAAGCTCAAGTACCTGATCGCCACTGATGTCGCCGCTCGCGGCTTGGATATCCCCGAGGTGTCGCACGTGTTCAACTACGACATCCCTGAGGACGCCGAAGCCTACGTGCACCGCATCGGTCGAACGGCTCGCGCGGGCCGCTCAGGGTGCGCAGTCCTGTTCGTCGGCGAATGGGATGCCGACAAGCTGCCGCCCATTCAGCGTCTGGTGGGCGAGCGACTCCAGCGGCGGTTGTTGCCGATCTACCAGCAGAGCTAACCCGCTCTCCTTCGACGGGCTCAGGACAGGCTCAGGACGAGCGGGTCCTAGCCATCTAACATACTCAACGTATGCAGTTGACACGCTTGCAGGGCGTCTTTGTGCCCATGTTGACCCCGATTGACGCCGATGAGCGCGTCGACGAATCCTCGCTTCGCCGCCTCACCGACTTCTTGATCGACGCTGGGGTGCACGGCCTGTGGGCGATGGGCACTACCGGTGAGTTCGCCGCATTCCCTGAGACCGAGCGTGCCCGCGCCATCACGGCCACGGTCGACCAGACCCGCGGTCGCGTGCCAGTCGTCGGCAACATCGGCGACAGCTCGACCGGGCTGGCGCTACGCCATGCTCGCCACGCCGCGAGCGCCGGTGTTGACGCGTTGGCGCTGACCCCGCCGCACTATTACCCGCACAGCATGGACGAGATGCTGATCCACTTCCGCGCCGTCAAAGAGGCGTTCCCCGATCTGCCGCTGCTGATCTACAACATCCCGCAGACGGTCAAGGTCAAGATGACCGTGCCGACGACACTGCAACTGGCGCGCGAGGGAACGGCCCAGGGCATCAAGGACAGTCAGAACGACCTCAAGTGGTTCCGGCAGCTGGTCCAGGGGATCCGCGCCGATAGTCTCGAGGACCGCTTCCGCCTGTTCCTGGGGACGCGCGTCCTGATCGACGCCGGTGCCCTGATCGGCGCGCATGGCGCCATCCCGGCCACCGCGAACGTCGCACCGGCGGCCGCCGCCGAGGCCTGGGAGGCCGCGACGTCAGGCGATTACCGGCTGGCCGAACGGGCGCAAGAGATCGTCGGGCAGTACGAGGACCTGTCCACGATCGCAAAGGGCGGCAGCCCCGACGCGGCCAGCTACTCGAGCATGAAGGCCATCCTGCGCGAGTGGGGGGTCGTCGACAGCGTCCAGTTGACGCGGCCGCTACGCGGTTTCAACGACGCCGAGCTCACCGAGCTGCGGGCGCGGGTGGCAACGCTGCCTCACGGTGGCAAGCGGGTAGCCGTAGCCGCCTGACGCGGCTCGCATCAAAGCGCCCGCGCCAGCAGCCATCGCCTCGCGCGGGCCGCCGCTTGGTTTCGAATTCGTCACGGTTCTGGCGGAAGGTCTTGGGATGTAGCCATTCGGTCTACTACTTTCCCCTGACCAGGGGCCTCTTGGCTCCCTGAACAGTGGCCGATCATCCAAGGGACAGCTCGGCCGGGAGTCCCTATGCAATCATCCGCCGCGTTCTACCCATTTGCCATGCATCGCCTACTCCGCACGCTCATCGCGGCAGCGGTTGCTGTACTGGCGTTCCCCCTCTCCGCCGCAGCCGCGCCGACGTCCACTCCCCCTGGCCGTCTGGACGACGCAGTCGTCCGCCAGCTGCAGCTCACTCCTGAATCACAAACCATCCCCGTCATCGTCGAGGGAGCGCTCGACTCGTCGGACAACGATGGCGGCGAGCGCCGCGCACGGCGTGCCGAGGACAAGGTCCGCGGCAAGGGCGGCAACGTCTCGGGCAGCTCCGCGTTGCTCGGCGCCACCGTTGCCCAGCTGACCCCATCTCAGATTCGCGATCTGTCGACCGACGGCAGTATCGGCCGCATCATCTTCGATGCGCCCGTTCACGCCACGGCCATCAACGCGAACGAGGTCGCGCAGCCGACTACGCCGATCACGTTCCCCGAGACCATTGGCGCCCCCGAGGCCTGGAATCAGGGCAAGACCGGCAAGGGCGTGACCGTCGCCGTGCTCGACACGGGTATCAACAATGATCCCGCCTTTGGCGCGCGGGTGAAGGCGCGGGTCGACTTGATCGATCCCGCCCACCCCGCCCAGGGCGACCCGGCCGGCCACGGCACACACGTGGCGGGCATCATCGGCGCCAGCCACTCCTCACCCGTTCCTGGGCTCGCGCCCGATGCCAACCTGGTGAGCATCCGTGTTCTCGACGAGCAGGGCCAGAGCCGTCTGTCCACCGTTATCCACGGCCTGGAGTGGATCGTCAGCCACCGCAAGTCGATGCACATCGACGTCGCGGTCATGGCCCTCGGCGCACCGGCTCAGGGCTCGTACCGAGATGATCCGCTGGCCGCCGCGGTCGAGCTCGCCTGGCGCAGCGGCGTTGTCGTGGTCACGGCGGCCGGCAACGATGGCCCGGCCACTGGCACAGTCCAGACTCCTGGTTATGACCCGCTGGTCCTGACCGTGGGTGCTCTGGATGAGAACGGCACTACCACCCTCGCTGACAACAGCATCCCCGACTGGTCGAGCCGCGGACCAACCAGCGATCGCATCGCCAAGCCCGATGTGGTTGCACCTGGGCGCCGAATCGTCTCCCTGCGTGTGCCCGGCGGCACCATCGAACAGCAGAGCCCCGACCACATCGAGGGCCCGCGGACCTTCCGGCTTTCGGGTTCGTCACAGGCCACCGCGGTCACGGCCGGCGCCGTCGCGCTGCTGCTCGACCAACGGCCGGGCCTCGATCCCGACGAGGTCAAGGCGCTACTGGTCAACTCGGCGCGCGAGTTGCCGCGGGTCGATGCCACGGCGCAGGGTGCTGGCAGCCTGAACGTCGCCCGCGCCTTCAGCACGCGAACACCGCGTGACGTCCGACAGCACGCGATGCCCGCGGCGGGGGTGCTGCGAGCGCTGTTGCCGCAGATACGCGATCTGCTGAAGCAGGACGGCGAAGTCTGGGACAAGGTTCTTTGGGACAAGGTTCTCTGGGACAAAGTTCTGTGGGACAAAGTTCTCTGGGACAAAGTTCTGTGGGACAAAGTTCTGTGGGACAAGGTTCTCTGGGACAAGGTCCTCTGGGACAAAGTTTTGTGGGACAAGGTTCTGTGGGACAAGGTTCTCTGGGACAAAGTTCTGTGGGACAGAGTGCTGTGGGATAAGGTCCTCTGGGACAAGGTCCTGTGGGACAAAGTTCTTTGGGACGCGCACCTCTACGACTAGACTGCGCCCGCAATGACCCTGGTCGCGTCCCAGCGGGGAGCAGCACGCAGCCGCGAAATCCGCGCAGCAGTCGAGGGTGACCTTCGCCCGGTCACCATCCTGTTCGCCGATGTTCGCGGCTTTACCCGTCTAACGGAAGTCCTGCCGCCTGAAAAGCTGGTGGCGGCGATCAATGGCTGCTTCGAGGTACTGGACGAGGCCATCAGCCACTACGGTGGCGAAGTCGACAAGTTCCTGGGCGATGCGGTCATGGCCACGTTTGGCGCGCCCGTTGCCCACGATGACGATCCGCGCCGCGCGGTGCTCGCCGCGCTGGAGATGCAATCGGCGCTGAGCCGCTTCAACGCCCAGCTGCGCAAGCAGATCGGCTGCGAGCTGGACATGCGCATCGGCATCAATACCGGGGTGGTGCTCGCCGGCCCGATCGGCTCGCAGCGAAAACGTGCCTACACCGTAATGGGTGACGCGGTCAACGTCGCCTCGCGCCTCGAACACGCCGCGGCGGTCGGAAGTGTGCTGATTGGCGAAGCCACCCGCGCGTACCTGGGCAACAGCTTCCGACTGCGCCAGCGCCGCTCGGTGCGCATCCGAGGCAAGGACACACCGGTCCACAGCTACGTGGTCCTCGGCCAGACCAATCGCGTGCGCCGCGAGGCGGCCGAGCGCTACCTGGGACGCGAAGAGCACGTCGCCCAGGTCGGCGAGGCGCTGGCGCCGCTGCGGCTAGGACATCGTGCCGTCGTAGACGTCGAGGGCGGCATGGGCATCGGCAAGAGCGCCCTTGCGGTCGCTGTCCGCCGCGGCCCGGCCGGTCGCGGTCGCACCTGGCTCAACGTCGCCTGCCCGCCCTACGGTCAGGATCTGCCGTACACCACGCTCGCGGGTCTGCTGCGCGGTCTGCTGCAGCGCCTGGAGCGTGGTCGTAACCAATCGCTCGAGTCGCTCCTCGCGGCTGCCGATGAGATCGATGGCCTCGATGTCACCCTGGCCGCCGCGGTCGTTCGCGATCTGTTGGCGCACAGCAGTCAGGCTGGCGACGACCGTACGCACGCGCTGCCCGCGCAGCTCCGCAAGGGTTTGCTTGCGCGTGCAACCAAGGCACTCTTGCATAGCGCGGCGGAAGAGCGACCCATGGTCATCGTCATGGACGATTGCCACTGGCTCGATGCCGCGAGCGCGGCCATCATCGAGGAAGCGATCGGCGACCTGCACGCCTCACCGCTCGGCTGGCTGCTCATCCACCGCCCGGGCTGGACGCCGCCCGCCCACTGGCCGGTGCGCGCCCGTGTCACGCTGCAGCCGCTCGCCCTGGAAGCAAGCGCCGAGTTGGCCCGCTCCCTGCTGGACGAGGCCGCTTCTGACGAGGCTGTCGACTTCGTGGTCGCCCGCGCGGAAGGCAACCCGCTGTACCTGATCGAGCTGTGCAGCGCCGTTGCCGAAGCCGGCATCCCCTCGGGCACACGCGAGGGCCGCCTCGCGACCAATGCCGCTCAGCCGCGCTACCTGACCGACCAGCTGCGCAGCCTGATCCTGTCGCGTATCGACTCGCTCGACGAAAGCGCCCGCCGCGCGGTGCACGTGGCCGCGGTCCTGGGGCACGCGTTTCCCGCCACGCTGCTGCGCAGAGTTCTCGGCCGCGGCGACTGGGGCGCTGTCCTGGCACGGCTCGAAGAGCATGGTCTGCTCGTCCGCGAGTCGCGCGTGCGTGGTGATGGTCGCGGTACGACCTGGATCTGGCATTTCCGCCACCCACTCGTGCAGGAGACGGTGTACGCCAGCTTGCTCTCGGCCACGCGGTCGGGTCTGCACCGTTCGGCCGGTGATGCGCTCGAGGACATGACCGACGCCGCGGTCGCCGATCGCCTGGCGCTGCTCGCCTTGCACTTTGGTCGCAGCGATGACCGCGATCGCGCGGTGCGCTACCTGTGCGCGGCGGGCGACCGCGCGCGCATCCTGTACCTCAACCGCGAAGCCATCCACTACTACGAGGATGCGCTGGGTCGACTGGGCAATGCAGGCGCCGATGGCGACATGCGGGCTGATGTTCTGGCGTCGCTCGGCGCGGCGCTGGGCGTGCTCGCCGAGGATGAGGCAGCCATGGATAATTTGCGGGCCGCGGTTGAGCTCGAGCAGCGGCTCGCCGTGCGCGCCGACTTGTGGCGCCAGATCGCCGAGATCCACCGCCGCCGCGGTACGTACGCGGCCGCCCACGAAGGCCTTGTGCGAGCCGAACAATGTCTGGCTGGGACGGAAGAAAAACTGCCGATGGCGCGGGTGCGTATCGCGCGCTCGATGCTCGCTGTGTCGCGCGGTGCCGATGCCGAAGCGCGGCTACTGGGCGCCGAAGCTATCGCGCTGCTGCTCGATACGCCTGAAGCCTCGCAAGAACGCGCCGCGGCGTACCGCGCGGTCGGTATCGCTGCCGCCCGCGAGGATGACCTGCCGGTGGCGCGCGAGGCGTTCGGCCGCGCCCTGGAGTCTGCCCGCGCAGGCAAGGACGCCCTCCTGGCGGCAACCGTGTCGCTCAATCTGGGCACGGTGTTGCACCTGCAAGGACACGTTGACGAGGCCCTGGATATCTACCACCAGGCACTCGAGTTCCACGAGCGCATCGGCGCCAAGCGCGGCGTCGCACTGGTCGCCAACAACCTGGGTGACCTGTACTGGCGCGGCGGCGAGGGCGACTGGTCCCAGGCGGCTGCGCAGTGGCAACGCTCGCTCCGACTGTACGAGGAGATTGGCGATCAGCGCGGTATCGCGACCACGCTGCGCAACCTCGGCGAGGGCGAAGTCACCAACGGCCAGTTGGACGCCGCGGAGCCGCTGCTGCGCCGCGCCCGGGCGATCTCGTTGGAAATGGACGACGGCGAATTGCTGGACGAGATCGATCGCACGCTGGCCCGCCTATGGGCCGCAAGGCAGGCCAGCTAGTAGTTAGCTAGCTCCCCTCGCCCTCTGGGAGAGGGGTTCTATCAAGGGGTGAGGGCTAGCGTCTGATCCGCAACCTCGCCCTCACCCTGCCCTCTCCCAGAGGGCGAGGGTTCCCATTCGGCAGGCCAGCTAGCTGACGATCGCGTCGGCCTCGATCTCGACCAGCATCTCCTTGTCCATCAGGCGGCTCACCTCGAGCATGCTCGTGGCTGGCCTGATCTCGCCAAAGACTTCGCCGTGCGCCCGCGCCACGTGCTCCCAATCGCCGATGTTGGTGACGTAGATGCGCGTTCTTACAACATCTTGCAGACGTGCGCCCGCCCGTATCAGCACCGCCTCGATGTTCTTCAGGGTTTGCACCGCCTGCGCGTAGGGATTGCCCACGCCGACCAGTCGACCCTCAGCATCGGTCGCGGTCGTGCCTGAGACGCTTATCCAGTTGCCGACCCTGACCGCGCGCGAGTAGCCCACAATGGGCTCCCACCGCGTGCCACTGGCAAACAGCTGGCGCTCGGAAATGCGTTAGCCCTTCGCTCGCTCCGCGGCCTGCAGCACGGCCCGTCGAGTGAGCACACGGGCGAGATGCGCGCGGTACTCGGGACTGGCGTGGATGTCGCCGAGCACGTCGATGCCGTCGGCGACACTCTGCACCGCGGCTTTCACAGCGTCCTCCGAGGCCGGTTGGCCCGCCAACGCCCGCTCCACCGCCGTCGGGCGAAACGCCTTCGGGCCGACGCCCGTGACGCCGATGCGCACGGAGCCGATGTTGCCGCCGCTCATCGTCACGACGGCGCAGATACCCGTCAGCGCATAGTGGCTGGCTGGCTGATCGAACTTCTGGTACGCGGCTCCGGCGCCCGCGGGCACACCATTCAAGCGCACCTCGCGGATGATCTCGCGCTCCTGCAGTGCCGTCGTCAGCATGTCAACGAAGAAACCGTCGAGTTCGATATCGCGTTCACCTGACGGTCCGACCGCTTTGACGCTGCCACCCAGCGCCAGCACGACCGCCGGCATATCGCCTGCCGGGTCCGCGTGCGCCAGCGCACCAGCCAGGGTGCCCCGTGCCCGCACCTGCGGGTCGCCTACCTCGTGCGCGGCCTCGGCGAGCACCGCCGCGCGGGTATGGACTTCCTTCGACATCTCGATGTGTCGATACGTCGCCATTGCGCCAATCGCGAGCTTTCCGCCCTCGTCGCGGATGTAGGCGAGATCGGGGATGCGGCTGATATCGACCAGCAGTTTGGGCTGGGCGAGCCGCAGCTTCATGAGCGGCAGCAAGCTATGCCCACCGGCGATGACCTTGGCTTCGGGATCCTCGAGCAGCCCAACTGCTTCCTGCAGGCTGCTCGCCGCCTTGTATTCGAACTTGGCAGGGAACATCAGTGGGCCCCTGCCATCGCGGGCTCCGCTTCAGGTTTCTCGAACGGCTCCTCACCACTGAGCTTCTTACTCGCGGAGAGGGCCGCCTTGACGATGTTCTGGTAGCCGGTACAGCGACACAGGTTGCCGTCGATCCCACGGCGCACCTCGGCCTCGCTCGGCTTGGGGTTGTCGCGCAGCAGCTGGTCGATGGCGATGACCATGCCCGGGGTGCAGAACCCACACTGCAGGCCGTGCTCCTCCCAGAACGCTTGCTGAATGGGGTGCAGCTTGCCGTTGGGCTCGGCAAAGCCTTCGATGGTTTTGATATCGCTTCCGTCAACCTGAACGGCCAGGATCGTGCACGATTTGACGGCCAGGCCATCCAGCAGGATCGTGCACGCGCCGCACTGGGACGTGTCACAGCCAACGTGCGTCCCGGTCAACCCGAGCTGCTCGCGCAGGTAGTACACCAGCAGTTGCCGCGGCTCGACCTCGCGGGATTGGCGCGTCCCGTTCACTGTCACCGCGACGGTGCGTAAGCCGGGTTCGCGCGTCTGGGTCTGGGCCATATCAGGCTTCTCTTCTCCTCACCTAGCGGATCGAAATGAGGCTACCACGTCGCCAATCGTCCAAGACCCGCCGATCGTGCGGAAAGGCCAGGTCCGTTGGTAGGGCATCGAGCGGAAAGCGGCGCACTTCCACCACCTCCCGGCCATCGGGCGTGAGCTCGCCGCCCACCACGTCGGCGCCGTACACCACCAGCACCACGGGGTTACCGGGCTCGGAGTACACACCGACCAGTGCGCTCAGCCGCACCTCCAACCCAAGCTCTTCGAAGACTTCACGGATTGCCGCTTCTTCGAGGACCTCGCCGCGATTCACGTAGCCAGCAGGGAAGCTCCACAAGCCGCTGCCCGGGTCGATGCCACGGCGGCCGAGCAGCACGCCATCCGCGTTGCCGAGCACGACTGCCACCGCCACTTTGGGATCGAGGTAGTGAATGAAGCCACACGCGGGACACGTCGGTCGCGCGCGATCCTCCTGGTGGCGGTCCTCGAGCGCGGTGCCGCACTCCAGGCAGTAGCGGCTGTTTGTCATCCTGAGCGCAGCGAAGGATCTCGGCTGCCAACCTCGAGATCCTTCGGCACCCTTCGCTGCGCTCGAGAGCAGGCTCCGGCTCGGCTCAGGATGACGCTTCGCGTCACTTCAGCGGCAGCTCGGGCAGCTCGGCGTCCGGGTCCAGCTCGAGCAAGCGCGAGTAATCCTCGGGCCGATCGACATCACGCACCAGGTCGGGGTCGCCAAAGTGGACTGCTTCGACCGACTCTGGATGGGCGCGCAGGTACTGAGCGCCTCCGACATCACCTTCCTGGATCATCAGCGCTGGAAACAGCGAGCGCGTCACGAAGACGGGCACCCCGCGCACGCCACCCGCCTCAGTCATCACCGCTGGACGCCCGCTGACCTGCTGGCGATGCGCAAGCTCACGCAGCGCTTCGGGCGTCAACAGCGGCATATCGGCCGGGTAGATGAACACGCCGCGCGCCTCCGACGAAACGGCTGCCAGGCCGCCGCGCAGCGAGGTGCTGACGCCGTCCGCCCACTGGTCATTGATGACCACCGTGACACCCGTGCCCTGCAGCTCGGGCAGCAATTGATCGGCAGCGTGCCCGAGCACCACGATGACTTGCTCAGATGGCACCGCGCAGGCGGTGTCGATTGCCCTGCGCAGGAGCGATTGACCACGAAAGCGAAGCAACTGCTTGGGTTGCCCCATCCGACTGGAGTCGCCGGCGGCGAGGATGACGGCTGCCAGCAACCTCGACCCTTAGCCGGACCCCGCGGCCACCACCTGCCGCGCTGGCGCCTGTTTTAGCGAGCCGTTCTTCGCCGCGATCATCTGGCCCAGAATCGCGACGCCGATCTCCTCGGGCGTTTGTGCGCCGATGTCCAGTCCGACCGGGCCGTGCAATCGGCTGATCTGTTCCTCGGTCAGGCCAGCAGCGGCCAGGCGCTCACGCCGCGCCGCCTGCGTCTTGGGACTGCCGATCGCGCCAACGAACCGCGCGCGGCTCGGCAGCGCGCCAATCAGTGCTGGATCGTCGAGCTTCGGATCGTGGCTGAGCACTGCGACGTACGCGTTGCTGCCCAGTGGATGTTCCTTGAGGTAGTCGTCCGCATGCATGACGTGAATCTCGTCCACATCTGGGAACCGCTCTTCTGTCGCCCAGACACCACGTGCATCCACGACGACCACTCGAAACACGCCCGTGGCTTTCGCGAGCTTCGCCAGCGCCACGCCAATGTGGACCGCGCCGAAGATCACGATCGTGGGCTGCGCAGGGTAGGTATCCACGAACACCCGTGTGGCCCCCTCGGGCGCGTCCTCCAACTTCAGCTGTACTGGCGCACCTTCGCCGAGCGCGGCGATGGCGCGAGTCGCGACCTCGTCGTCGAAGGCATCGCCTTGCCCGAGCGACCCGCGGTGCTTGCCAAACTCCCACGCCAGCAACCCGCTCCCCACGTTCGGGCCCTCGATGCTGTACGCAAACGCAACGGGCTTTTCCAGCGGGAACAGGCGACCGAGCGGTTGAATGAAGACCTCGATACGCCCGCCGCACGCCAGTCCGACGTTGAACGCCATGTCGTCGCTGATGCCGTAGGGCACCAACCGCGCCTGGTCCTCCTCGAGCACCTGGCGGGCGTGCTCGACCACGTCGTTTTCGACACAGCCGCCGGACACGGAGCCGACGAACTCACCCTCTTCGGAGATGGCCTGCACTACCGTCGCGATGGCGACCTTCTTGCCAGCGTCACGCCAGCGCTCGATGTCCGCCAGCAACTCCTTCATGGGCATAGCCTACCGCGCAAAGGTACTTCTGTAACCGATTAGCGTGCGTCACCGTAAGCATGTGTAGTGGTCGGTCGCGAACCTGGAGCTGATTTCGGGTCTACCTGCAGGTGGACAGGATTGCGCCGCGAACGACGATCAGAGCGCGAGATGCCGCCCCAACGCCTGCAGACTTGCCAGGTTGTGGGCGCTCGCGAACAGATTCACATGCGGCAGCGCGGCGCTCATACCGCGCGCCAGGGGACGGTAGTCCTCGTTTCCCAGCAGCGGATTGAGCCAGATCACACGCGCCGCGCGCCGTTGGATCTGCTCCATCTCGTGCTCCAGCACCGATGCGTCGCCGGTGTCCAGCCCATCGCTCATGATTAGCACGATCGTGTGCTTGTTGAGCATGCGCAGCGACCAGTCGTGGTTGAACGTTCGCAGGCTCTCGCCGATCCGCGTTCCACCGGACCAGTCGGGAACCTCGCGAGCGATACGGTCCAGCGCGGTAAAGATGTCGCTGGTACGGAAGTAGTCGGTCACGCGCGTGAGCCGCGTCGAGAACACGAAGCTCTCTACCTTGCCGAGCGTGTTCTGCAGGGCATAGATGAACTGCAGCAAGAACTTGCTGTAGGTGTCCATGCTGCGCGAGACGTCGCAGATCAGGACAATCTTCGGCTTGCGGATCTTCCGTTTTTTCCGCGCCAGCTCCACCACGGTGCCGCCGTACTTGATGTTGCGACGCATCGTCCGCCGCAAGTCGATGGCGTGGCCACGCTGGGTAGAGCGATAGCGTCGGCTCTCGCGCGTCGCCAAACGCTTGGCCACGACCATGATCGCGCGCGCAATATCGTTCATCTCGTCGGCCACAAAGCTGCTGAAGTCGCGACCGGCCAGCACCTCGACTGGTGAGTAGAGGGGCATGTCCAGCCCCTCCTCATCGTCGTCTTTGGCCTCGTCGCCCTGGGCAATCTGCGGCTGCGCCATGTCCTGCCCCTGCGCTTCGGGATCCTGACTCGCGACACCCTCCTCGCCGCGCTCCTCGATGCGGTCGGGCAATCGCGACCGCCAGAACTCGTCGAAGCTGGCGTCATGCAGCGGAATATCTTCGGGCTTGGCGGTCAGCACCGAGCGCAGCGCCATCTTGAATTCCTGGCGATCGCTGAGGTCGACCGCGTTGGCGGTGCGCAGGGCGTCGATGACCTCGGACGGGGTCACCAGCATGTCGCGCTCGCGCAAGAGGCGACAGAAGTCGATGATGTTGCGCTGCAGGTCGCTGTGTCGTGCTTCGCGGGTGGTCAGCGGGACACCAGCTCCTTGTCTACACGTTGCGCGATCTGCGGCGGCGCCGTGCGCAGCCCCTCTGCGTCAAGCGCCGTCAACTCACTCACGATCGACTCCGCTCGACTGCCCGCGAGGCGGCTGACGTCATCACGATCCTTGAGGATTGCCCCCAGCGTCTCGGTCACGGCCTCCGCCTCGAGATGGTCGGCGTGCAGCGCCATCAGGCTCATCGCCCAGTCCAGCGATTCGGCCATGCCCGGCGTCTTGGACAGCCGCAGCCGACGCACGACCTGCATGAAGCCAGCGACCTGTTCGGCTAGCTGGTGGTTGATGCCCTCGACCTTGGTCTCGATGATCCGCACTTCCTTGTCGAAGTCGGGGTAGTCGATCCACAGGTACAGACAGCGCCGCTTGAGCGCATCCGACAGCTCACGGGTGCGGTTCGACGTCAGCACCACGTACGGCCGGTGCTTCGCTCGCACCGTGCCCAGCTCGGGGATGGTGACCTGGAAGTCCGAGAGCACCTCGAGCAAGAACGCCTCGAACTCTTCGTCTGCGCGGTCGACCTCGTCGATCAGTAACACCGGCGCCTGCTCATCACGGGTGATCGCGTTGAGCAGTGGTCGCTTGAGCAGGTACGGCTCGGAGAAGATCTCGGCCTCCTGCTGGCGGATGTCGTGCTTCTCGCCGACTGCCTCCTCGAGCCGGATGTGGAGCATCTGCTTCGGGTAGTTCCATTCGTACAGTGCGGTGCTGGCGTCCAGGCCCTCGTAGCACTGCAGTCGAATCAGATCTGTCTCGAGCGCTCCTGCCAGGACTTTGGCAATCTCCGTCTTGCCGACGCCCGCCTGACCTTCGATCAGCACTGGCTTGCGCAGCTTCATCGCCAGATAGATGGTGGTGGCGATGGACCGGTCGGTGACGTAGTGCTGACTCTCGAGCTGGCGTTGGATCTCGGCAATTTGAGGAAGCAAGTGATAAATCTCCAGAAACGGAAATTATAGGTTTGCCAGTAACAGCGCCCGGACCATTGTGCCTTCCGGCAGCGTTTCGCCGCCCGGATCGAGCTCGAGGAGTGCGTTGGCGCCGACAATCGACATCAGTCGACTCGACGATTGCAGACCCGTCGTGCGGGCCGTGAACTTGCCGTTGTGCCAACGCACCATCGCGCGCTGGTACTCGGGCCGCACCGCGTCCGTCCTGATCTCGTGCTCGAGCTCCACCTCCACCCTGGGCCGCTGGACGTTGGCCGCTCCTCCAAGCTTCAGCAGCGCGGGCCGCACGAACACCTCGAAGGTCACCAGCGACGACACCGGGAAGCCCGGCAGGCCGAAGGCGAGCTTGCCCTCGCGTGTGGTCGCGAACGTCAGCGGCTTGCCCGGCTTGAACGAGACACGGCCGAAGTGGATCGTCGCCATGGTTTCCAGGAGGGGTTTGATGAGATCGCGTGTGCCCATCGACACGCCGCCAGAGGTGAGCAGCACATCGGCACTGTCCAGCCCGGTGCGCATCGCGCGTTCGAGCTCGCCTTCGTCATCGAGCGCGTGCGCGTGCCAGGCGATCTCGGCGCCCGCCTCCTGCGTCGCGGCCATGAGGGCGTAGCGGTTGCTGTCGCGCACCGACCCGGGCGGTGGCACCTGGTCCGGTTCCACCAGCTCATCTCCAGTAGCCAGTACCGCCACGCGCGGCTTTCGCCACACCGGCACCTGCGTGCACCCCACCGTCGCCAGCAGCCCCAGCTCCGCCGCGCCGATCCGACTGCCCGCCTCGAGGACGCCTTGCCCGCGCGTCAGATCCATCCCCGGCGGGTGAACGTTCTCGCCCGCGCGCGGCCGATGCTGAAGGACGGCGTGGCCGTTGGTCTCCTCGACCTCTTCGACCATGACCACGGCGTCGGCGCCTGGCGGCAACGTGCCGCCGGTCATGATCCGCACCGCCGTCCCGCGCCGCACCTGCGCGTGCGCCAACCTGCCCGCGGTCACTTCTTCCAGGACTTCGAGCGCCTGCGCATCGTCGCCCGCGATCACCGCGTAGCCGTCAACCGAAGAGCGTGGCAGCCCCGGCAGATCCTCGTCGGCGGTGATGTCCTGCGCCAGAAATCGACCGCGAGCGTCCTTGAGCGCCACTCGCTCGGTACCCAGGGGCTGGGCACGCTCGAGGATCATCTGCGCGGCCTCCGCTACGGAGACCATCGGGTACGCCGACACGCGCGGCATCTGGCTCGAGCTCAGGCCGCCTGTTGCGCGCCCAGCCGGGCGATGAGGCACTCGAAGAACTGGTTCATCAGCATCTTGGCCACGCCGGGCAGCATGCGTTGGCCGACCCCCGCGAGCATGCCGCCGACCTGGCCATCGCCTTCGACTTTGACGGTCGTGCTGTCACCGTTCGGCTCGAGTGAGACCTTGGCCGTGCCTTTGACGAAGCCTGGTCCGCCGCTGCCTTCGACTTGCAGCGTGTAGTTCTGCGGCGGCTGCTTGTCGATGATGCCGACCTTGCCTTTGTAGGTGCCCTTGATGGCCGCGACGCCGACCTTCATCACCGCGTCGAAGTGGTCAGGGCTGGTCTCCGTCAGCGTTTCCACGCCCGGGATGCACGAGCGCAGCGACTCCGGATCCAGCAGCAAGTCCCACACCTTCTCCGCCGCCCCCGGGAACGAGTACACGCCTTCGACCTTCATGCGAGCAATCCTACCGGTTTGCTCCCTCTCCCTCTGGCAGAGGCTGAGGGTTGCTCCCTCCCTCTGGCAGAGGCTGAGGGTTGCTCCCTCTCCCTCTGGGAGAGGGCTGGGGTGAGGGCGAGGTCGCCAAACCTACGCGGCAGCCGCTGCCTGCGTCTTAGCCGCCTCCAGCAACGCCTTCACTTCGCGTTCCTCAGCACTGAGCGCACGCGGCCCGCGAACCCCCGCCTCAGGCGCCAGCGACCCCTCCAGATACGCGTTCACCACCACCGGGTGCACATACGCCTTGCGACACACCGCGGGCGTGTTGTTCAACTCCGCGGCCACGTGCTTGATCGCGGCACTGATCTGCCGCTTGCCAGCCGTCGCCGACGTCGCCCGCTCACTTTCGCGCAAGAAGCGCAGGGCTACGACGGTCCCGTTCCACGTTCGAAAATCCTTGGCGGTAAAGTCGCCGCCGCTGATCTCGCGCAGATAGGCGTTGACGTCGGTAGACTCGATCGCGTGCCGCTCAGCGTCGTCGTCGAGATACTGGAAGAGGACTTGCCCGGGGATCTCCTGGCACTGCTTGACGATCCGCGCCATACGGCGGTCGTGCAGCTCGACCACCGCTTCTTTGCCCGACTTGCCCGGGAAGCGGAAGCGCACGGTGTTGCCCTCGAACTTCGCGTGCCGATCGCGCAGCGTGGTCAGCCCGAAGGAGCGGTTCTCACGCCGATACTCCTCGTTGCCAACGCGTAGCGAGGTCCCTTCGAGGAGCGACACGACTGCTGCCAGCACCTTCGTGCGCGGCAGTCCGCGCTGTTGGAGATCCTCCTCGACTCGCCGTCGGATGCGCGGTAACGCTTCGGCAAATGCCAGCAGGCGCTCGTACTTCGCCGCGTCGCGCACCTCGCGCCAGCGCACGTGATACAGGTATTGCTTGCGACCGCGATCGTCGCGCCCGGTGGCCTGGATGTGGCCGTTGCGGTCCGGGCAGATCCACACGTCGGTCCAGGCAGGTGGGATCACCAGGTGCTTGATGCGCTGCAGAGCGTACGGATCGCGCAGCTTCGTGCCATCGGCCGCCGTGTAGGTGAAGCCATTGCCCGATCGACGTCGCCGGATGCCTGGCTGGTCGTCGCTCACATAGCGCAAGCCAGCCAGTGCGGCAGATTCGCTGGGCTCTGGACGCTCGACGGTCACGCGCTCGCCCCAGATGCAAGCGATATGCCGCGGCACGCCGTGTGCTACGACTTGGGGTGAGACAGGAGGCCCACATGGATCGCTACGATGATCCGGACCTGACGACACGCGACATGGACACCACGATCGACGATCGTGAGACGCACGCCAGCACTGGCGGCGCGGCCGCCGCTGGCGCCGTGACGGGTGGGGTGATCGGTTTGACGGGTGGACCAATCGGCGCCGTGGTGGGCGCGGTCGGTGGTGCGATCGTTGGCGCCGCTGCCGAGCGCATGATGCACAGCGACGACGACGCGGATCGATCGGAGATCACCACGGACACGATTTCGACCACTCCGACGTCTGAATTCACCACGAACCCGTCCGCCACTGCTCCAACTCGGGACTCGATCAACGTCGAGCGCAACGAGGATACGAGCACGCGCTAGCTGAAGCGCGCATTCGATACTCTGGGGTACCCGGTTCGGCTGGGTACCCCTTAGTCATGTCCACGGAATCGATGTACCAGCGAGTCGGCGGCGAGGCATTCTTCGTCGATCTGGTCAATCGCTTCTACGATGGCGTGGAGTCCGAGCCACTGCTGCGACCGCTGTATCCCGCGGATCTGGCTGGCCCGCGTCGCCACCTGGCGCTGTTTCTGGCCCAGTATTGGGGCGGGCCGCCCGCGTACAACGAGGAGCGGGGCCACCCCCGATTGCGCATGCGCCACGTACCGTTCGCGATCGGCCCGCGCGAACGAGATGCGTGGCTGCGGCTCATGCTCCAGGCTGTCGATGGCAGCCCGGCTTCTGATGCGGACAAGGCCGCCCTGCGGACCTATTTCTCGACTGCCGCCACGTCACTGATCAACCAATTCCCCGAGCCTGGCACGCCTGGTGCCTCCTCACTGGGTGTCATCAACTAACTGACACCACTCTTGGAGGCTTTACTCATATGTTTCTGGCGCAACGGGTCCTACACCGCGCAAAGGTCCTCACCGGGCACTGGCTGCACAGCAACGCCTTCATGGCCGGCCTGATCTTCGGCGGCACCGTCACCACAGTGGTGCTCCTGGTCCACTAATACGCCCGGGTGCGGCACGACGTCCGCGGCTGACCCTGGTTGTCACAATAATCAACGTGTCTCACACAAGGACGAGTGCGTGATGCCTGGGAGTCACCAGCCAGTCGCGCGCCGCGGACGCGCGGTGCCGCGCGAGTTCAATTTCCACTGGGGCAGCGGACAGATCGTCGAGGAAGCCTCGTACATTGGCCGCCATAGCGAGCCCGCGATCCAATTGCTCGAGTACGAGGGCCACCCGGGCTCATACGGCGTGCGTTTCTGCTACTTCAGCCTCGAGGGCCGATTTCAACGCAGCCCGATGATGATCGACGGCGACGAAACCCTCGCCGGCCTGCGCGAAGCCCTCAAAGAAACGCCGCGATTGCGTGAGCTCCTCCGCACGCTGATTACGTAAATCGCTCTTTCCGCTCGAGACGCCCCGCAGCCGCGATCTGCGAGCCCAGCCAGTACAGCGTGCCCGGGATGAAGAATGCGTTCACGATCCCGACCACCAGGCCGACCGGCACTTGCATTGGCCAGGGCACCACGCTCGTCACGAGCAGCGTCGGCACGAATACCACCGCCTCGGGCGGTACGCACACGAGCCGCGATGTACCGCAGTCGTACGGCTTCAAGCCCACGTAGACGACGACGAGGACAGTTCCAACCATCGCGAGGAGCAGCCCAAGCTTTGACATAGCCCGAGCGTGCGCGCGCTGAACTGTCAGAACGCGTCGCGAAGCTGCCAGGAGGTGCCAGAGCTGCTACCCGGCGCCTCGGGCAGCTTTCCGCTCGTACTGCGACACGGCCCGTTGATAGGCCTCTGCGAGTAGTGGCTTGATGGTTTCGAACGTCTGCTGCCCAGGCCTGAGCACGCACAGCCAGAACAGGTGGCCATAGATGGGGTGCGGCATGACCTGGTCGAGCGCCTTGAAGTCATCTCCCGTCTGCACCACGCCAGCCTCGCCCGGCGCCTCCGGCTGCACCCCGAACAACCCCAGATAGGTGTCCTTGCTCACGCCAACGTTCAGTCGGTACACCCCCGCCCGATCGAGATCCGACACCTGATCGTAGAGATCGTTGGCCACGAGCGTGGTGAACGGAAACGTCTTTTCCGGAACCACGTGCTCTGGCGAGTAGTAGAAGAAGAAATTCCCGTCCGCCTCCAAGACTTCGATGTCCGCAAACGCGGTTTTGATGTACTCGACGACTGCTTCTTGGTCCACGAGGTATGGAGCCTAGCAGTGCCCGAGAACGGGCCGCCTGGCTCAAGCGGATACCTCATGATTATGTCGAGCATCGGCCAGCCCAGATACGGGACGAGCATGCGTGGGCGCTGCCGCGAACTCCCTAGATATCCACTGACGCGCTAGCCAGTACTCACCGGCCGCGGCTCGCCACCGCCCGAGCGGCGCACTGCGATGTCTCGAAAACGAGCGTTTCTTTCGATCGGTCGAAGCCGCGCGGCCCGGCACCTCATGCCGGCGTGTTCGGAAACTGGCTCGGCCAAGCGATGGTATTGGTATGGGAGGCGACCAACCGCTGCCCGCGGCGAGCGACCCCGTGCTGGCCATCTATCGCGTGGCCTTGCCGCAAGTGCACGGCTATTTGCTCCCGCGGTGTGGGAGCGCTGCACTGGCTGAGGATCTGACCAGCGAGACGTTCCTGGCAGCCGTGCACGCCAGCCGTCAGGGCAGTCTGACCGAGGTGAGTACCGCCTGGCTCGTGGGCGTGGCGCGCCACAAACTGGTCGACTACTGGCGCCGGCTCGAGCGCGAGCAGCGCAGCCTTGTCGCGGCGGAAGCTTCGGTCGCAGACGTCGAGGATCCGTGGGACGAATGGTTCGACAGCGAGGCGGCGTATGCCGCCCTGGCGCATCTGCCAATCCCACAGCGGGCGGCGCTCACACTGCGCTATCTCGACGGGCTCCCGGTCGCCGACGTGGCCGAGCATCTCGGGCGAACAGTCCATGGCACCGAGACGCTGCTGGCGCGGTCGCGCGCGGCGTTACGCCGCCAGTATGAAGAGGGACATCACCATGCCCGCTGATCCGCTCGACGCATTGCGATTACCGATCGTGCCCGTGGAGCCTCGACCGGAGTTTGAAGAGGCCCTGCTGCGGCGCATGCTGTCGGTCGAGCAAACGGAGCGCCGCACGACGCCCACAATTCGCTATTTCGTGGGGGACATGGAGTCCGCGGTCGACTTCTACTGCCTGCATTTGGGCTTCGAGGAGGAACGGCGCCACAGCCCAGTGTTCGCGATGCTGTATCGAGGCGACCTGCGGCTGCTGCTGAACGTACCTGGCACCCACCCAAGCGGGCACGCGCTGCCCGATGGCACGCTTCCCACGCCCGGGGGATGGAATCGCATGTTGATCCAGGTCGCCGACCTTGACGAGGCAGTCGAGTCCCTGCGTCGCGCAGGTGTCCACTTCCGCGATGACCAGCCCAGCGGAGTTGGTGTGAGACAAGTCCTGCTCGAGGACCCATCGGGCAATCCAATCGAGTTGTTCGAACCCGCGAGCGGGTACCACGAACGACCACGCTGAATCATCCCCAACACGAAAGGAGTGCGCCGTTATGGCCACCGCGCAGGTTCGCTACATCTTGCTTGATCTCACCCGGCCAGGAGGCCACACCAGATGATTCAGGACACCGACACAGTTCACGTGCGGTGCGGGGTTGACGACGTCCCGGTCGCCGTGCAGTTCTACACGACGCATCTCGGGTTCGCTGTTCTGACCAATTTTGGGCCAGCGTTCGCCGACGTGAAACGCGGCAATCTGCGCTGGGTGGGCGTGAGCTTCCGCAGCGACGTGGTCACCGGTGTCGCTGTTCTCCGTAATTTGCCAGGGTGAGGTCGATTCTGTTCATCAGAATTGACCAGGGAGCTGTTCACCACAATTTGCCACTTACCGGTCCGTAGTACGTGCCCGCGACCATGGCCGCAACGAAGGCGGAGGTGGTCGATGGGGCGCAGGAGGATCCGAGTGGCGGACGTGAAGGAGATCCTGGTGCAGTGGGACGCTGGCGGCAGCATCAGCGGCATCGCGCACAGCCTCGGCTATAGCCGACCGACGGTGCGCAAATACG
>WNGE01000153.1_pt1 | contig 86385 bp, 79 predicted proteins | sample 5400651 | NCBI WGS metagenome assembly WNGE01 (sample SAMN13153370, study PRJNA577476) | soil metagenome | isolation source: 60 cm soil or saprolite under grassland replicate 2 | place: USA:California | collected 2016-06-15 | reverse complement strand
GACCCGGACCGGCCTTCCCGCAGCACCCCGGTGACCGCCCTGACCATCACAGTCAGCGGCCCCGAGACGACAACTCAATCCGCGACACACCATGAACAGTGCTTGAACCTCGCACGCGGACCTTAACTCCCCGGCCTTGAGGCTAGGCCACACCGGCCACTGCCTACCGCTGCGGTACGGCTTGTCGGCGTGCGCAAGGAGTACCCAGGGGTCGCTGCCGTGGCCGGAGTCGATCTGACCGTCGGGTCGGGGGAGTTCTTCACGCTGCTCGGGCCGTCCGGATCCGGCAAGACGACGCTGCTGCGGATCATCGCGGGCTTCGAGCGCCCGGATGCGGGCCAGGTACTCCTCGGCGGAACCGACGTCACCAACCGGCCGCCCTACCGCCGCGACGTCAACACCCGGGATCGTGGCGGGTTCCATCTTCACCTTCGCCCTGACGCTCGGTGATTACATCACCCCGTTGCTCGTGGGTGGCACCGGATCGACGTTCATCGGGAACGTCGTCTACACCAACGTCGGTTCGCGCTCGTGCCGGTCGTGGTCATGGCGATCTACCTCGCGGTGGCCAAGCGCCTCGGCGCGTTCGAGGCGCTCTAGGGGCGTGGGGATGGACGGCGTGGGCGGAACGTGGCTTCGGCGATCAGGGCGGCGGGAAGGGACGAGGCGATGACCGGTTCATGGACCCGACGGGCGCTCGCGGTCTGGGTCGTGCTGGTCCTTCTCTTCCTGTTCGTCCCGATCATCACGATCATGCTCTACGCGTTCAATCCGTCCAACATCCAGAGTTGGCCGATTTCGGGCCTGACGCTGAAATGGTTCACCCGAACCTGGGAAAATCCGCAGATCCGGTCGGCTCTGCTGCTGTCGGTCAAGGTCAGTCTGCTGGCGACGGCGACCGCACTGATCCTTGGCAGCCTAGCTGCCTTCGGCGTGCACAGGTTCCGCTTCTTCGGCCGGGAGGCCGTCTCGTTCCTCCTCGTGCTCCCGCTCGCGCTGCCCGGGATAATCACCGGGATGGCGCTCAACGCGTTCTTCCGGGGCGCCGCCATCGGGTTCTCGCTGTGGACGATCGTGATCGGTCACGCCACCTTCTGCATCGTCGTCGTTTACAACAACATGCTCGCCCGCCTGCGCCGTACGTCGGGGTCGCTTACCGAGGCCTCGATGGATCTCGGCGCCAACGGCTGGCAGACGCTGCGCCGGGTGACGCTGCCGTTGCTGTCCACGGCGGTCATCTCCGGAGCGCTCCTCGCCTTCGCGCTGTCCTTCGACGAGGTCATCGTCACGACGTTCACGGCCGGTGCGCAAAACATGCTGCCGTTGTGGATCTTCGGGGCGATCCGGCTCGGGCAGCAGCTGCCCGAAGTCAACGTTGTGGTGTTCTTCGTGATACTGGCGACGTTCATCCCGGTCGCCATCGCGGCGCGGCTCGCGGGCGGCGGGTTCACCAGCCGCGCCGAGATCGGCCCCCGGTCGGCCCGGGCCGAGGGCGCCAGGCCTGCGGATACCGCAGCTGCTGGGCCTGCGTGAGACGTGCTCAGCCGGATCAAAGCGGTAAACCGGGCCCGCCCGTCACATGAGGGCGCTCATGGCGACGGCGGCGAAGAGCAGCGTCAGGTAGCTGATGGAGACGTGGAACAGCCGCAGCGGCCGTACCCGCCCGCCGATGCGGGTCCGGGCGCAGAGCCGGTGGGCTTCGGCGAGAAACCATCCGCCAAGCAGGACCGCGCAGCCGCCGTAGAGCCAGCCCGCGAAGGGTGCCAGCGTGAGCGACGCGGCGACCATCGTGTACGAGTAAAATAGGATCTTGCGTCCGACAATTGCCGGCGTGGCGATCACAGGCAGCATCGGCACGTGCGCTGCCTCGTAGTCCTCGCGAAACTTTATCGCGAGAGACCAGAAGTGAGGCGGGGTCCAGAAGAACACCACCGCGGCCAGCAATACCGCCGGGAGAGCGACCCTATCGGTCACCGCCGCCCAGCCGACCAGAATCGGGAAGCATCCCGCCGCGCCGCCCACCACGATGTTGGACGGGGTGCGTCGCTTGAGCGTCAGCGTGTAGACGAATACGTAGAAGAGGATCGCCGCGTCGGCCAACAGCGCCGCCAGCCAGTTCACCGCGAACCCGAGCAGGGCGGTGCCCAATGCCGCGAGGAGCAATCCAAAGGCCAGCGCCTGTCCCGGGCTGATCAGCCTGCTCCCCTCGTCTAGGGCCAGCGGCCGGCGGGACGTGCGCCGCATGAGCGCGTCGATGTCGCGGTCGAGGTAGCAGTTGATCGTGTTGGCGCCACCGGCGGTGAAAGCCCCGCCGACCAGGGTGGCGCCGACCAGGGTCGCGGAGGGCAGCCGGTGTGCGGCCAGCACCATCGCCGGCAGGGTGGTCGCCAGCAGCAGCTCGATGATGCGCGGCTTGGTCAGCGCGACATATGAGCGCACCGCCAGGGTCAGCCGCCGGCGGACGTGGAACTGTCCGGCGTCCGTCACAGTCTGCATCGCTTGAGGGGTCATCGTCGTTCCGCAACGTCGGGTGGGGCGGCTGGCGGCGGTGGGCCGGTTCCTCCTCCGGCGCCGCGAAGCCGCGCGGCGTCGTGCCTCGCCTGGTCGCGCGCGTCCTGGTCCAGCCACCGGAGCAGGGCGATCCCGAGAGCGGGCACGACGGTGAGCATCCCGGATTCCCACATGAGGGTCCCGGCCAGACTCTGATCTGACAGCGCGGTGGCCCCCCATGGCGGCGTGTGTGTGGCGTAGTACGGGTAGAGGACGCGGCCCGTTTCGGCTATCGCGACCCCGAGGAACGCCATGACCGGCATTATCAGCAGCAGATAGAGCATGCGCGCCGGGTGCGAGAGCCGGCGCGGCGCCGGATCGACCCCGATGGCCGGCCACCAAAACAGCAGGGCGGTGAGCAGATACGCAACGTGTTCCAGCTGGTGCACCCAGGCCCGCTCCAGCGCGAGGTTGTACACCGGAGTTAGATGGCTGCCGACGACGGTCACGGCGAACAGCGTGAACGTGACGAGGGGATGGCAGACGACGCGGACCGAACGGCTGCGCAGCGCGCGCGCCAGCGTCCGCCGGGGCAAAAAGGGCAGGTCGGCACGTAGCAGCAAGCTGATCGGCGCCCCGAGGAGCAGCAGCGGTGCCGCCACCAGCTGGATCAGCAGGTGCTGGAGCATGTGAGCGGTCAACGAGTTGCTTGACAGGGAGTCGGGCGGCCCATCGATCGCGACGACAAGGACAAGCAGCCCGCCGCTGAAGGCAGCTAGCCGACCGCGCGGCCAGCCCACGCCGGGCCGCAACGAGCGCAGCCGCCGAACCGCCGCGAGATAGACAAGCCCGGCCACGGCGACGCCCATCGTGGGTACCGGATCGACCTCCCAGGCCGTCAGCCCATCTCGAATGTCGAACAGCGTGACGCTCCCATCGCCCGGTAGCCCTGCCGCCGACTCCATCGGGCCTGGGTGGCGTCATGGCGTCGGCCGCCTGGCCTGAGCGCTACGGTGCGGGATAACCGCTCCGCGGAGCCCTCGGCGAGGCCAGCGTCGCACGCGAGCGAAGCGTCGGCCTTTGGACATTACGAATTCGTCATGCGTGGGCGTGCCATCGTTACAGACCTCTCATGTTGGCCGCCGCCCCGGACGTAGGGCTAGACCTTCTCACTGAGGCGGGTCTGAACTTTTCTTCAGAAGCATCTGAACTGGTTCTCCTGTCTGGCGCCCAGAGTAAGCGACGAGCGGATCCGCATCGGGGTTTCGTCCCCTCGTCTTGCGCACTGGGTGGTTCGTATTGGGCCCTGAAGGACCCGAAGGAGGAGACATGAGAGCGGCAAGCGCACCCAAGCCAAGCGCTGAACGCCTCGGCCGACCATCACAGCTCGTCGTCATCCTCGCGGTAGGCGGCATGCTCCTGGCGCTCGGCGCGTGCGCCAAAGGGGGCACCAAGGCGAGCAAGATGTTCTCCAACAAGGAATCGTTCCCCATCACCCACGAACTCGTGGTGCTCGGCCTCACCTCCGGTAAGACGGTCCAGGACGTGATCGCCGACGCGAAGAAGAAGGGCCAGGCCGGCGAGGACGACTGGCTGCACTTCGGCGAGATCGCCGACATCGACACCGGCGGGACCGGCGCGCACACCTACGACCTGCCCCCGGGCAACTACGTGATCACCTGCTGGGAGAACGGCAAAGCCGGCGGCGGCACGGGCCCGGTCCACGCCTCCATCGGCATGGCCAAGACGTTCACCGCGTCGGCGTCGGCAAGTGCCCCCGCTGTTCTCCAACAAGGAATCGTTCCCCATCACCCACGAACTCGTGGTGCTCGGCCTCACCTCCGGTAAGACGGTCCAGGACGTGATCGCCGACGCGAAGAAGAAGGGCCAGGCCGGCGAGGACGACTGGCTGCACTTCGGTGAGATCGCCGACATCGACACCGGCGGGACCGGCGCGCACACCTACGACCTGCCCCCGGGCAACTACGTGATCACCTGCTGGGAGAACGGCAAAGCCGGCGGCGGCACGGGCCCTGTCCACGCCTCCATCGGCATGGCCAAGACGTTCACGGCGTCTTGAGATGATGTCTGATCGAGCGCATCACCGCGACCAAACCCGCAGGGCGCGACCAACGTCCGCAGCGGCCGGCCCAGGCCGGCCGCTGCGGACGGCCGCCTCAGTGACGTTCCTGCTACTCACTTCCGGGTGCGTGCAAGCCGGGATATCGCAGAAGTCCGACCACGTACATGGGCTCTTCTACATCATCTTGTGGCTCGCGCTGCCGGTGTTCCTGTTCGTCGAGGGCATGCTTCTCGTCTCGGTGATCCGCTACCGCAAACGGCGCGGCGACGAATCGGAACCGGTGCAGGACCCGGGCAACAACAAGGCACTGGCGATGTTCTTCGCCGGCCCCCTCGCGGTTATCATCGCACTCCTCGCGGTCGGCGAGGTGGCGGTCGCCACGGTCGACCACAACGCCCCCCACCCGGGGGAACGGCTCGTAATCAATGCGTTTCAGTGGGAGTGGTCGGCGAACTACGTGAACGAGGGGATCACCGTTACCGGGAAGACCTTCAAAAAGGAAATGACGATGGAACTGCCGGTCGGCACGCCGACCCGCATCGACCTCAGGTCCACGGACGTGATCCACGAGTTCTACGTGCCGCATCTGCTGTTCATGAAGAACGCGGTTCCCGGGCACCCGAACGTTTTCACGATCACGCCGACGAAACTCGGCACCTACCATGGCCAGTGCGCACAGTTCTGCGGGTTGGGGCATCCGCGGATGACCTTCGTTATGAAGGTCGTGCCGCGGGCGCAGTTTCACGCCTGGGTCAACAAGCAGAAGCAGGCCGCGACGCAGGGGGGAGCGTGCAAGCCGACCGGGTCCTCGATCGCGCTGGTGGCGCACCAGATCTCCTGGGACAGGACCTGCGTGGCGGTCCTGGCGGGCAGGCCTTTCCGGATCACGATCAAGAACGAGGACGCCGGGATAGCCCACAACTTTGCCATCTGGGACAGTCCGAAGACCAAGCACCGGTTGTACCTCACGCCGAACCTCGCCGGACCGGTGACCAAGACCTTTACCGGCCCGGCACTTAAGCCAGGAAAATACTACTTCCAGTGCGACATCCACGGTCCGGCGATGGCCGGAACCCTGATCGTGGGCGGCACATCGCACTAGCTACGTCGCCTAGCAACGGGCTCGAGAGGGAGCAGGACAATGACGGTAGTAGCTCCGCCGGAAACGCGACCGCCGCAGCCGCGCGCTAACCGCGTTCTCGCGTGGCTGATGACCACCGATCACAAGAAGATCGGGATCCTCTACCTGGTCAACTCGTTCTCGTTCTTCGCGATCGCCGGTGCCATGGCAATGCTCATGCGGACTCAGCTGGCCAAGCCGAACAACACATTTCTGTCCCCACAGACGTACAACGAGACCTTTACAATGCACGGGACGCTCATGATCTTCCTCGTGATCCTCCCGCTGCTGTCTGGGTTCGGAAACTACATCGTGCCGCTCCAGATCGGCGCGCTCGACATGGCCTTTCCACGGATCAACGCGCTGTCGTTCTGGCTCCTGCCGGTGGGCGGGCTCACGATCCTGGCCGGGTTCCTGACCAAGGGCGGCGCCGCGGCCGCCGGCTGGACGAACTACGTGCCGCTCGCGCTTCAGGAGGGGACCGGTGAGGACCTGTGGATCCTGGGTCTTGGGGTCGTGGGCACAAGTTCACTGCTTGGCGCGATCAACTTCATCGTCACCGTGCTCCGGTTGCGCGCGCCGGGCATGGCCATGACGCGGGTACCGATCTTCACCTGGGCGACGCTAACCACCTCGATCCTGATCGTCCTGGCGGTCCCGGCGCTGACCGCGACGCTGATCATCCTGTTCGCCGACCGGCATCTCGGAACCGTCTTCCTCAACCCAGCCCACGGAGGAAGTGTTCTCAACTACCTCAATACCTTCTGGTTCTTCGGGCACCCCGAGGTCTACATGCTCATCATGGGCGCTTGGGGAATCGTGTCGGAAATCATCCCGGTATTCAGCGGCAAACCGCTGTTCGGCTACCGCGGGGTCATCCTGGCTCTCATGCTCATCCTCGGTCTGTCATTCACGGTGTGGGGTCACCACATGTACACGACAGGGCTGGTCAACGACTCCTTCTTCTCGGTGACTACGGAGCTGATATCCGTGCCGACCGGCGTGCTATTCCTGAACTGGCTGTTCACGATGTGGAAAGGGAAACTCCGGTTCGAGCCTCCGATGGTCTTCGCACTGGGATTCATCGCGATGTTCGTCATTGGTGGAATCGACGGCGTCTGGATGGCGTCCCCCGCGGCGGACTTCGCGATTCACGACACGTATTTCGTCGTCTCGCACATTCACTACGTGCTCTTCGGTGGCAGTATCTTCGCGATCATGGCCGGGATGTACTACTGGTTCCCGAAGATGACAGGACGCTATCTTGACCGGCGGCTTGGTTATGTGCACTTCTGGCTCCAGTTCATCGGGTTCAACGTGACGTTCTTCCCGATGCACAACCTGGGCCTGGAAGGGATGCCCCGCCGGGTGGCGGTCTACCCGGCAAACGCCGGATGGACGTCGCTGAACGTCGTGGCCACCGTCGGCGCGTTCCTCATCCTCGCGTCGATGCTGGTCGCGCTGGCCAACCTCGTCATATCGCTACGGCGACCCCGTACCGCGCCGCCCGACCCGTGGCAGGGCAACAGCCTGGAGTGGGCGACGTCGTCGCCGCCGCCTCCGCATAACTTCGATTCCCTGCCGGTGATCAGGTCCGAACGGCCGGTCCGTGACCTAAGGTTGAGCGGCGCGTCCACAGGCTCGGGGGTGACGCCATGAGCGCCGCCTCCGGCCCTGCGCCCTCGCCCGAGCGGCTCGACCGGGAGGCCGTCCGCAGCGCCGGAAGCCCGGTGACCGCGATGACCATCTTCGTGGCGTCGGAGGCGGTATTCTTCGGGGCATTCTTCGGCATCTACCTGACCGCGTACACATCGGCGCGCGTCTGGCCACCAGCCGGCGTCCCCGGCCCGTCGCTCGTGCTGCCCACCGTCGGCGCGGCTGTGCTGGTACTCAGCGGCGCCGCCATGGCTCAGGCGCTGCGCAGGCTCCGCCGGCCCGACTACCCGCGTGGCGTGATGGCCTGGCTCGCCGTAACGCTGGCGGGTGCGGTGGCCATCGTTGCCCTGCTGGCCGCCGGCTACCACGGGCTCGGATTCGGCATCGGGCAGGGTATCTACGAGTCGCTCTTCTACATGATCACCGGGCTCGAACTGGCCCACATCGTGGGTGGCATCGTGCTGCTGGCGCTGGTCCTCACTCGCGCCTGGTCGGGGGAGCTGGCGCTGCAGCGCGATCCGGTGCAGGCCGCAGGGATCTACTGGTACTTCGTCGTCGCCCTCGGGGTCGTGATCTATCTCGTTCTGTACCTCGCGACAGCCGGCTGAACGGCGTCCCGGTATGTCACTCACCGCTGGATCCAAGATGGGAGGTGACCGCGGGTGGTCCTGTTCTCGAGGATCATCGTCGGTTTTGGCGCTTTTCTCATCGTCACGGGCGTGGCCTACGGCGCAAGCACATACGAGTGGGAAGGCGTCACGCTGATGATCATCGTGGCGGGGGGTGCGCTCCTGGTCGGCGTCTACCTGGTCTCTGGGGTGCGGCGGGCGCGCGCGGTACTCGCCGCCGGTGAGGCGCGACGGGAGGGCGCTGAGTCCGAACCCCACGTTGCGCCGACCATCTGGCCGCTCGTTTTCTCCCTGGCCACCATAGGCCTGGTCGTTGGGGCGGTCGTGGCGCGCTGGGCGCTCGTCGCCGGCGGCGTGCTCTTCGTCGTCGCGAGCGTCGGCTGGGTTCTTGACGTGCGTCGGCAGTGGCAGCACCACACGCGCGCCGCGCCGCACGAAGCAACGCCGCACACCGCCAGCGGCCACCGCACGGACTGAGAGGCCGGGTGGTGGGGAAGGAGTCGGCAGTGATGAGGCGCTTGAACGACCAGTGTCTTCGCTGCGGTAAGCCAACGGCATGGGGCCGGTCCGTGTGCGACGAGTGCAACCCTGCCGGGCTGCCCGAGCCGAGCCGGACGCAGTACCACGCGACGGTGTTCATCACCGTCCTGGTGGTCCTCGTGGCACTTGCTGTCGTGGCCATCGTGTTGCGGTAAAAATGCCGCCACCTCTAGCACCTGGCATGCGGGCTTGCGCCAGGCGGTGGATGCTGCGCCTGGCCTGCTTCGTCATCGCAGGCGGACTGCTCGTGATCTTCCCCGCCGCCGCCCAGGCACATGCGGTACCCGTCTCGTCGAGCCCGACGGCAGGCGCGACGGTGGGGGTGACGCCGGGAGTGGTCGTCATCACCTTCGATGAGCCCCTCGTGCGGCGGCTCTCGCACGCCGCCGTCGTCGACCCGACGGGCCGCCGGTTTCCGGGCGCGGTCTACGGCGAAACCATGCGGGTGCCGCTGTCGACCAACGCCCGCGGCGCCTACCGTGTCGAGTGGACGACGGTGAGCCAAGTCGACGGGCACACTGTTAGCGGCGCGTTCCACTTCGGCGTCGGGGTCTCCGTCGCCGCCTTGTCCGCGGGTGGCTCGCCGGGGCCGTCGAGGGGAGACATGTTCGTCGCGGTCGCCCGCGCGATCGAGTACGCCGTTCTGCTGCTGGCCTGCGGTCTCGCGGTGCTTCGGCGGCTCGGGCGGGACCTCCCGCTGCGGCTGCCGACGATTCCCGTTTCGACCGCGCTCCTGGTCAGCGGCACCGCGGTCGTGGTCGCCGAGGCCGTGCTGGCCACGTCCGGCGCTTCGATGGCAGGCCTCGCGGACTACCTGACGATTGGAGTCACCGGCTGGGCGCGGACCGCACGCATCGGGCTCGAGGCGGGACTGCTGATCACGGCCATCGTCGGCGGGCGCCTTTCGGCGTGGCTCCTCACTGCGGTGGTCGGCGCGGTCGCCGTCGCCGGCCACGCCGCGGACGTCGATCCGCCATGGGCCGGCATGGCCGTCAATGCCGCCCATCTTGCCGCCGCCGGAGTGTGGGTCGGCGGCATCATGGCTCTGGCCCTGGTCCGCGTGACCGGGCACTGGGCGACCGCAGGCCGGGCGCTGCTGCCACGGTTCTCAAGGGTCGCGCCGTGGGCGTTCGGGGTCTCTGTGGGCCTGGGTGCCGTCCAAGCGGCGCAGTTGCTTGGCGGCCCCGGCGAGGTGCTGCACAGCGCGTACGGCCGAACGCTGATCGCAAAGGCGGTCGGCATCGCCGCCATGCTCTCGCTATCGCTGCTTGCCTGGCGGCGGGTACGGGTGATGGTGCGAAGCGAGGCGGCCGTTGCGCTACTCGTCGTGGCAGCGGCCGCGGCCATGGCCGCATACCCCGTGGTGCCACGGGAGGCACGTGAGGCGGCCGAGTCCCGCGGGGCGCCCAGGGCGGTGGCCCAGACGTCGCCCTTCCCACGGCCAGGTGATCTCACGATCGCGGGCGAGGCGGGGAACACGATGGTCGGCCTGACTGTGCATCCAGGCCGCCCCGGCGTTAACCAGGTGTTCGCCTACGTCGCGCCGCCGACGCGAGGAGAGGTGCGGTTGTTGGTCGGTGGCAGGTCGTTGGCGCTCACGGCGTGCGGCCCGTCGTGCTGGAGCGTCACGGCCGACCTGCGAGGCGGGGAACGCCTGGAGGTTGAGGTCTCGGGGCACGGCGGCGGGGCCGCGGCCTTCGCCCTGCCGGCGCGGCTGCCCGCGCAGGACGGCAGGGCGCTCGCCGAGCGGGCGGCCCGCCGGATGGATCGCCTGCGCACCTACCGGGTGCACGAGGTGCTCGCCGGCATCCGCAGCGCCTACACCTACGCGCGACCCCACACCATGTTGGAACGGACATGGTTCGGTAACGGCCCCCAGGACACGCTGTGGCTCGGTTCCTCCATCTATACGCGCGGCAGCCCTGGGGCGCCGTGGCGGCTACAGTCCAAGGGCCTGCCCGCCCCGGTGCCGTACTTCGCGTGGAACCCGTTCAAGCCGTTTGTCGACCCGACCATCCTCGGCACCTCGACTGTCGACCACGTCCCCGTGACCGTGGTGTCGTTCTTCGGCGGGCACGGCGTGGACCCGGAACCGGTGTGGTTCACACTTTGGGTCAACCCGGCGACTGGCAAGGTGCTGAGGTCGCGGATGTGGGCGCCGAACCACTCCATGGACGATCGCTACTACGCCTTCAACCAGCCGACGCACATCACTCGCCCGTCCCTCGGGTGAGTGGTGAAGACGGCATGTCCGCTACGCTGATCCGCGGTTCTTTCAGGCGCAGCCGCTGGCGGCTCCCCATGCCCGGCGTGCCCGGACCTCGAGCTGCTGCGCCTTCCCGCCCTGGGCTAGCAAGCGGGAGCCACAACTCGAAGGTCGCGCCGTGGCCAGGCGCGCTGTGCACGGCGACGGATCCCGCGTGGGCCTCCGCGATGGCCTTCACGATAGCGAGCCCGAGGCCGAGGCCGTTGCTCCGATCGCAATCGTCGATGCGCGCGAACCGGTCGAAGATCCACGCCTGCTTGCTGTGCGGGATGCCCGGCCCACTGTCTGCCACAGCCACGACCACGCTGCCGTCCTCGCGCCGCACCGAAAGCTCGACGGGCGTTCCCCCCGACGTGTGGCCGACGGCGTTGCCGATCAGCTCGTCCAGGGCGTCGAGGATGCGGGCCGGGTCGAGCGGCAGCGACAGGTCGACCACCCGGCCGAGCTCGACTGCCGGGTACGTCGACGACCAGCGGGAGTACGCGTCCTGCACCAGGTCGCGAATCGGAGTCTCGACCGGGTGCACAAAGTCCGGCTGCTCGGTCGCGGCCAGTCCCAGCAGCCGGTCGGTGACTGTCTTCAGTCGGCTCAGTTCGTCGATGACGACCTCCGAGTCGCGGGCCGCGACCGGATCGGACGTCGTTCGCTTGATCAGCTCGGCGTGTCCTAGCCCAATGGTGAGTGGTGTGCGGAGCACGTGGGAGGCGTCCTCGATGAGTTGACGCTCCTGCCGCAGCAACGCGAGGTTGTGCTCTGAAACCCGGCGGCTCTCTTCCCTCGCCGCGACGAATCGCCTGACGTACAAGACCATCACCAGGAACACGGTCGCCATCAAGGGGATCTCGGTCAGCTCGTCGGGCGCCTGATTGCCGATGATCACATCCTCCAGCAAAGCCGCGCCCGTGAGCAAAATGACGGCGGCGAGCGCTGTCGAGGTGGCGCGCAATCCCCAGACGCGCCAGCCGTACATCAGTGACAGCCCGATCCAGATGAAGTGGAAGGGCACCGTGGCCCACTCGGAGAACGCCAGAATTCCCGCGACGTTGACCAATACGAAGAGGCACCAGAGGATCTCGATCCAGTACCGGCGTGCAAACGCCGCCGCCCGTCGAGTCGCCATCACCCGCCTAGTCAAGGTCCACCCCATAACCCGTCCCGCGTACGGTGACGATGGCGTCAGGAATAAGCTTTGCGCGCAGCCGCCGCACGTACACGTCGACGACGTTGGATCCGGGAGAGAAGCTGTAGCCCCACACGGCCGACAGGAGGCGCTCCTTGGAGACTGTGTGGCCAGCGTTTCGCATGAGCTCGGCCAGCAGCATCGATTCCCTGCGAGTCAGCGGAATCGGTCCCGATCCGGCATCCGCCTCCTGCCGGACCGGGTCCAGCACCAGCCCGCGCGTCGCGAGCGTGTGCGGGTTTACCGGTGCTCTGTCGCGCATTCGCACCTTGACCCGCGCGATCAGCTCGTCCAGCGCGAACGGCTTGGCCAGGTAGTCGTCGGCGCCCATCTCGAGACACCGGACCTTCGAGGTCGTGTCGGTGAGGCAGGACAGGACGATGACCGACTGGTCGGGCTTGCGGCGCAAAATTCGATGCAGGACCGACACACCGTCCGTGCCCGGCATCAACAGGTCGAGAACGATGACGTCGTAGGACCGCGCGACCGCGAGCCGGAAGCCGTCCTCGCCGCTGATGGCCGTGTCCACGTCCATGCCCTCCCCGCGGAGCGCGCGCGAAATGAAATCGAGCACACGCGGCTCGTCATCGATTGCGAGGACTCGGTTGCCGGTCACAGCCACCTTCTGCCGCCAACCGCGGAATTCGCCGGGCTAACAAAGTCTAGTTCACGGCCGCCGAGGGGTCAGCGATGACGTGGACTAAGCCTTTGCTTCGGCGCTGGTGCGCAACTGCCGTCGTGGTTCTCTTGGCGGCCTTATACGGACTCTCCCGGATCGGCGAGGGCGCAGATGTACGGGGATTATTTGCGATGTCAGGGGCGTCGGCCGCACCGCCCAGCGGTAAGTTGCGTCGCGCCGGGCTGAACCGACACCGGCCCCGCCGCCGTTCAAGACAGAAGAACACATGAATCATCACTCTGGAGCACACATGCGACCCTACCGAACGTTCGCGTTCACGATCATAGCCGCCGGACTGCTCGCCGCCACGGCATGCGGCTCCAACGGCTCCTCCGGCTCCTCCTCGGGTGGCAGCAAGCCAACACTGAACATCACGTCGCCCGCTGCCGACGCCACTGTCACCACGCCGTTCACGCTCACGTTCACGTCCAACGAGTCGATCGGGCCGACCGACTCCGGGAAGGACCACGCGCACCTCATCATCGACGGCAAGACCAACAACTACCAGGTAGTGACATCCACCCGGACCCAGGTCCGGAACCTTTCGCCCGGCAAACACACAATCGGGGTGACGCTGCAGCACGCGGACCACTCCCCAGTCGGTCCAAAGGCGCAGATCGCCGTGACCGTCACCGGAGGCTCCGGCACAACGCCGAGCAGCAGCCCAAGTTCAAGCGGCAATGGCTACTGATCATCGGAAGGGAGCCGCCGACGTCGGGGTGGTGGAGAGGTATCGGCGCCCGGCGCGCTGGTTCCACGCCCTGGCTTATGCCAGCGTGCTGGTGCTGCTCGGCACTGGCTGGTGGTTGCTGGCGGGCCGGGAGGGCCGCGCCAGCCCGCTGGCCCTGCTCGCTGGGATGTCGGACATCTCGCTGCACAAGCTCGTCGGATGGATTCTGGCCGGTCTCGCGCTCGCAGGCGCGCTGCTCGGTACCCGGGCGATCCCGCCGTTCGTGGCCGAGTCGCTGCGCCTGCGCCGGTCCGAGTTGGGTTGGTTCACCCGCTGGCCCGCGGCGGTATTCACCGGCCGGTTCGGCTGGCATCAGGGCCGCTTCGACCCAGGCCAGCGGATTCTCAATGTCACGCTGATCCTCGGCCTAATTGTGCTCGTGGGCAGCGGGGCAGGGCTCGCGATCGTGCATGGCGGCCCCACGTTTGTTCTGCTCGCCATGGTGCACAAGTGGACGACGTACCCCGTCACAGCGCTCATCGTGGGGCACGTGCTCATCGCCTCGGGCGTGCTGCCCGGCTACCACGGGGTGTGGCGGTCCATGCACCTCGGCGGCCGACTTGACGTCCGCGTGGCTCGGCGGCTATGGCCAGCGTGGTCCCGCGACGCCCGCGGACGACGCCGGGCTGAAAATCCACCACAATCATGAAACCGGAGATCCACGTCGCCTAGAGCCTGCTCAAGCAGGCTTATGCGGGGGCAGGGCCTGGCCCCAATGCGGGAGGGGCCAGGCTCTGGTATCGGCGCGGGTACGCGCCTTTACCGGTTGGCGGCCACGGCCGCCGTGGAGCCGAATGTGACGTTGATTTGGCGGAAGCCGAGCGAGCGCAGCAGGCCCTCGAGCATGCTCTCGGTGTTCTTCTCCGCGTCCTTAACGAGTGGGCTCCGATGGGCCGCCACATTGATCTTCCGCACGGCCAGCAGGTAGACCCGTTGCTGGCTGTTCGGGTTGCCGGAGAAGAAGTCACCGATCTTGTTCAGCAACCCCTGCTGCTGCGCGAAGACATAGGACTGCCGGACGTTGAGCACAGCCGGCGCCAGCTGCGCGTGCGGAAGCAGGATCGTGACTGCGGTGCGATCCGGGGACACCTGGATCGCGGATCCCTTCAGCCGAGAGAAATCGACGAAACCGATGACGTTTCCCTGCCCGATGAACAGGGTGTCGCTGCCTTCGATGAACGACGGGAGAAAACTGGCCTGCCTGGCGAGGTCGACTACTACCTGGAAGGTTCCGTTCGCCGCCTCATAGCGGCTCATCCGCGTGATGGACTTGAGCACCACGGGCTGGCTGCGGTCGATGGTCGATTCCGTGAACGGGTTTCGCAGTTGCGGCAGGATGTGCACGGCCGACAGCACGAGCGCGAGCACCGCAATGACCGCCACTACGGCCACTAAGCTCGCGAGCCGCCCGAGTATCCGCTCGCGTCCTGGGATGCGCACCATGCGCTGCATCTACCCGGTGAGCGCGCACCAATTCATCCGGTGCGGTGACGTCACGAATCAAGCACCCGCGGGAAGGCATGTATCACCGCTGACCGGGAACAAGGGCCGGGAACAGCGACCAGGAACGGCCGTCAGGAATCGCGCCCGCCTCACGGCAGGAAGAAGACCGGGAACCGTGCCTGGAACGCGAACGCAACAGCGTCGGCAGGAGGAAAGATGCGCAGGCTGTTATTTCGCGGGCCGAGCGGTGCCAACGGGTCCGGCCTGCGGCGCAGGCGGCCCAGAGCCAAGCTCACCGGGTGCCTCTTGTGGCTGCTCGTGCTGCTCATCCTTCTAGTCATCTTGTCGTTGCTGTTCGGCGGTTATCGCAAGGGCGCCAGGGCGGCCGCCGGGGTCGGCACCACTTCGGTGCTGTCGGTGGGTCACCCACCGGGCCACCACCTGTACACGCTGTCGGCGTGAGCAGCAGCCAGCGGTGACGCCATCCCCGACCGGGAACCGATGACTTTTCCCGCGCGTCGCGGTCTAAACCGTGGGGCCAAGGAAATGTGGAAGGCTCATCCGCTTGTTACGGCCTAACGGAGGCGTCTTCCGCTTATTCGGCCGGAAGGGCGGGTGTGGCCATGTCAGCCGACAGCTGGGAGCGGCGAGACCTGCTCGCTGACTCGCCGGTAGTGCGGCGCCCCCGTCGTACGCCGCTTGCGCCCTGGTCTGCCGTGCCTTCTGCGCTCAAGCGTCACCTCCGTCACTCACGACACGTTCTTTCGGTGGCGGTGCTAGTCGTTGCGGGATACTTCGTGGCCATCCACGCGCGCGACCTGCGCGCGGCGAGCCACTTGCTGGCCGGGCTCCGCTGGCCGTGGATACTCGTCGCCGTCCTGTGCGAGGGCGTCTCGATGCTGGTCCTCGCCCGGCTGCAGCGCCGGCTGCTGCGCATTGGCGGTGCGAAAGTCAGTATCCGGACCATGCTCGGCGTGACAGTCGCGGCCAACGCGATGGACGCAACTCTTCCCGGCGGCATCGCGTGGGCTGGGGCGTGGGTGTTCAACCAGCTCAGCCGCCGCGGCGTGCCAAGGGCTCAGCGCGTGTGGATGTTCCTTGCGGCAGGCGCTGTGTCGAGTTTCACGCTGTTTGTGGTGGTTGCCGGGGGTGTCGAACTGGCCGGCGGCAGCGGTCCCATGGCCGGCCTTCGTATCCCGGCTCTGATTCTGGCGTCCATCCCACTCGCGGGCGGCGCTTGGCTGCTGCTGCGGCGTATTCCACGTGTTCGGCTGGCCTGTCAGGCGGCTGGGCGGCGGCTCGCGGCCCGCAGCTTGTTCGCGCGGCGGCTCCAGCGCGTGCTGGGCGGCTTCGCGGGCCGCCTCACGACCGTTCGTCCCGGCCCGGCCGCTTGGGCGGACGCCCTGGCCATGGGCCTGGCCAACTGGCTGCTTGACGCGGCGGTGCTCATCGCGGTTCTGCAGGCGCTGGCGATCCCCGTGCCGTGGCGCGCGATCCTGGTGATCTATGGCGTGGTTCAGGTGGCTGGGTCGCTGCCCGTTACCCCTGGCGGCCTCGGGATCGTCGAGGGAAGCCTGGCCGGGCTGCTTGCCGCCTACGGGACCGGCGGCGAACAGGCGCTCGCGGCCGTCATGGCCTACCGCCTCGTCAGCTTTTGGGGGATGGTGCCCGCCGGATGGCTGGTCTGGCTGCACCTTAGCTTCTGGCGGCCCGGCCTGGTATCGACCCAGGTGAGGACCGCCCGGGCGGCGCTGCGAAGCGCGACCATGGCGAAACTGCCCGGTGCCTCGATCGCGTCCCTATCGGGTGCCACGGTCGCAGCGCTATCGGGAGCCACGGTGATGGCACTGCCGGGTGCCGCGGTATGGAGCCTGGCCGGAGCGGCGTTCCTGCCCGCCGAGGTGCGTCACTCCCGCGGGCCACCGTCAGCGGTGTCGGCCGAGCGGCCGACGGCGGTGCCCGCCTAGCGTGAGTGGCGCCGGCCTAGCGGCCGAGTGCGTGGCCGGTCGTGCTGTCGAACAGGTGCAACTTCCGCGGGTCGAACCACAGCTCAACCTGGCCGCCCTCGCGCGCGCTTGTGGCCGGGTTCAGCCTGGCCACAAGCGTTTCGCCCGAACCAGGCGCGTCCACCGTGCCGACCTCCTGTGCGACCTGCTCGACCTCGGCCATCTGGCCGGCGTCCTGGCGGGGCACGGGGAAGTACGCATACACGTCGCTGCCCATCGATTCAAGCACTTCGGCCTTCAGGGTGACCACCGTGCCCTGCTCGCGCTTGGCCGGCTCAAGCAGGGCCGCGTCGTCAAACTCCTCGGGACGGATGCCGACGACGATGTGGCCGCTCGCCTTGTCCTTCTCGAGCTTCTGAACTGTCGCCGCTGGCAACTGCGTCTCACCGAGCGGCCACTTCAGCTTCCCATCCTCGAGTCGGCCCGGCATGAAGTTCATCGCCGGTGACCCGATGAACCCGGCGACGAACAGGTTGGCCGGGCGCTGGTAAAGCTCATGCGGGGTGCCGACCTGCTGCGTCTGACCAAGCCGCATCACCATGATCCGGTCGCCGAGCGTCATCGCTTCGGTCTGGTCGTGGGTGACGTAGATCGTCGTTACCTTGAGCCGCTGCTGCAGGCGCGAGATCGACGTGCGCATCTGCACGCGCAGCTTCGCATCGAGGTTGGACAGCGGCTCGTCCATGAGGAATGCCTTGGGGTTGCGCACGATCGCGCGGCCCATCGCGACGCGCTGGCGCTGCCCGCCGGACAGGTTTGCCGGCTTGCGGTCCAGGTGCTCGGTGAGCTCGAGCATCGTCGCGGCCTCGGTGACCCGCTGGTCGATTTCAGCGTGCGGCATGTGCGCCAGGCGCAGCGCGAAGCTCATGTTCTGGCGCACGGTCATGTGCGGGTACAGCGCATAGTTCTGGAAGACCATCGCAATGTCGCGGTCCTTCGGGGTGAGCTGGTTGACGACCTTCCCGTCGATCCGCAGCTCGCCCGCGCTGATGTCCTCCAATCCGGCGATCATGTTCAGGGCCGTCGATTTCCCGCACCCAGAAGGGCCGACGAACACGATGAGCTCGCCGTCGGCGACGTCCAGGTCCAGCGCCTTGACGGCCTCTGTGCCGTCCGGGTACCGCTTGGTGACGCCGTTTAGTGTGATTGTGGCCACGCCTGCCTCCTCATCCCTTGACCGCGCCTGAGGTCAGACCGGCAACGATGCGACGCTGGAAAAACATGACGAATATGACGATCGGAACCGTGATGACCACCGCGGCGGCGGCGATCGAGCCGATTGGGTAGGTGAACTGCGAGACGCCGGTGAAGAAGCCCATCGCGGCCGGCGCCGTGCGCGCGGAGGTGGTGGAGGTCAGCGAGATCGCGAAAAGGAACTCGTTCCAGCAGAACATGAAGACCAGGATCGCTGTGGTGGCGATGCCAGGCAGTGCGAGCGGGGCGATCACCTGCAGGAAGATCTGCCGCTGAGAGGCGCCGTCAACCTTGGCGGCCTTTTCGAGTTCCCACGGGATCTCGCGGAAGAAGGCGGACAGGGTGTAGATGGCCAGCGGGAGCGAGAAGGCCAGGTACGGGATGATCAGCCCCGGCCAGGTGTTGAACAGGTGAAGCCGGCGCTCGATGTCGAACATCGGGTTGACCAGCGAGATGATCGGGAACATCGCGATCATCAGGGACACCCCGATGAGCAGTCCTTTGCCGGGGAAGTTCAGCCGTGCGACCGCGTAGGCGGCCATCGTGGCGAGCACCACGGAGATGAGGGTGGAGATCACGCCGATGCCGATCGAGTTGATCAGCGGCCGGACGAACTGGGAAGTCTGGAAGATTCCGGAGAAGTTGGTCCAGGACCAGGTTTTCGGCCAGAAGCTCCCGTCGGTGAGCGTCGTCGGGTCCTTGAACGACAGGGCGATCAGCCACCAGATGGGGAACAGCGTCCATGCCACCACTATCACGTTGGTCACGGCCCAGCCGGTCTTGTGCCTGGCCGGGCTGGGCGTCCGGACCCGCCGTGTCGCCGTTTGAGTAGCAGGTGTCGCTACGGCAGTCATTTAGCGTTTCTCCAATGCGGTGCCGGGCGCCGCGGTGCCGAAGCCCTTGATGAACAGGAAGGCGATGATCGCCACCGCGATGAAGATCAGCACCGAGATCGTGGAGCCGATCCCCAGGTTGAGCGCGGTGAACAGGTTGTGGTAGCCGAGGATCGACAGCGATTCTGTGCCGTTGTTGCCTTGCGTCAGGATGAAGATGTTGTCGAAGATACGGAACGCGTCCAGGGTGCGGAAGAGCAGCGCGACGAGGATCGCGGGCTTCATCAGCGGCAACATGACCTGGGTGAACCGCTGCCATGGGGTGGCGCCGTCGACCTTGGCCGCCCGCAGCAGCTCGTCGGGGACCAGGGAGAGGCCGGCCAGCAGCAGCAGCGTCATGAACGGCGTGGTCTTCCAGATCTCGGCCAGGATAATGATGGCGATCGCCTGTACCTGGCTGGTGAGCGGGGCACTTCCGCTGGGCAGCAGGTTGGCGAGGTAACCGACGCCGGGAGTCCACGCGTACTGCCAGCTGTACGCTGCGGCGACGGTGACGATGCCGTACGGGATGAGAATCGAGGTCCTGACCAGGCCGCGCCACAGCGGCGTCCGGTGCAGCACGAAGGCAAGGCTCATGCCGAGCACCAGCTCGATCGCGACCGAGACCACGGTGATGATCACCGTCACGACGAAAGCCTGCCACCAGAAGCTGTTGGACAGTACGGCGGCGTAGTTGGACAAACCCACGAACTGGGTGAGCTGAGGGAACCGCAGGTCGGCTCGCTGCAGCGACAGATAAACGGCGTAGCAGATCGGGTAGATGGCGACCAGAGCCATCACGATCACCGCGGGCGCGCAGAGCATCCAGCCGAAACGCCGCTCGGCGCGGGCACCCTCCGAGAGCCGCTTGCGTTCCGCGCGGCCGGGCTTGGTCGGCGCCGGGGTCACCACTGCCTGGCTCATGCGCCTGCTCCTCTGCTTCCCGAGGCTCTGCTTCCCGACGCTCTGCTTCCCATAGCGTTGCTTCCTGCGGCGCTCATCACGGGATCAGCCCCTTGTCGGCGAGCGCGTCGTTGATGCCCCCGGTGATTTGCTGCTGGGTGGTAGCCGGATTGATGCCCGACGGCGGCGAAGTGGCGTGCGAGATCACAATCGAGATGTTCTGGTAGGCGGGTGTCTTGGGCCGGACCGACGCGGACAGCAAGGAGGCCTTGATCGCCGCCGCTTCCGGGTAGGCCTTGACGAACTTCGGGTCGTCGTAGAGAGACAGGTTCGTCGGTGGGAGACCGCCCTTGATCGCGGCGATGGACTGGTTCGAACGGTTGCGCAGGCACAGCGCCGCCTGGAATGCCTCCGCCGGGTGCGAAGAGTACCTGCTGATGGCCAGGTCGATCCCGCCGATCGTCACGTGCGATGGGATGTTCGGGTTGACCCGTGGGTACGGCGCCCACTTGAAGTGCTTGAACATCTTCGGGTTATCGGTCTGCATGGAGGGATAGACGAAGGGATAGTTCAACTCGAACGCCGCAGTGCCGCCTTCCATCGCCAGGCGGGCTTGGTCCTCCTGCATGACGCTCAGGGATGGGTCGGCGGCCGGCGAGTGCGCGAGCTTCGACATGATCTGCAGTGCCTGCAGGCCGGCCGCGCCGAGCGAGGGATGCTTGGCATCGGCGCTCAGCACACTGCCCCCGGCGCTCGCCACCAGAGTGTTGAACCAGACGGTGATCCCCTCGTACTGCGCGCCCTGGATCTCGATGTAGTGAGGCTTGCCCTCGGCCGCGAGCCGCTGCGAGTCGGCGATCATCTCCGCCCAGGTCTTTGGCGGGTTGGGCACGAGGTCCGAGCGGTACCACAGCAGCTGGGTATTGGTGTTGTAGGGCGCCGCGTACAGCTTCCCGTTCCACGTCGCCGTCTTGACCATGCTGGGCAGCGTGTCGCTGGTGGCTTGCGCCGCATTCTGGCCCGTCCACGGGAGGATCCAGCCGGCCTGCGCGAACTCCGCCTCCCACGTCACGTCCAGCGCCAGGATGTCCATTGAGCTGTCGTGCGCGGCCAGCCGGAGCGCCATTTGCTGACGCTGCCCGTCCGCTGCGGTCGGCAGCTTGTTGTAGATGATCTTGTAGCGCCCGCCCGAGTGGGCGCTGCAGGTGTCGACCGCCTGCTGGAGCGCGCCGGAGTTGTCGGGGAAGCTCCAGTAGTTGAGTGTGGCGGGCCCCTTGGCCGCCGATGCCGACGAGCAGGCCGCGACACCGGCCCCCAGCATGACGAGGGTCGCAGCCACCGCCATCCGGCGCTGTGTGCGCCGCCGGGACGGGAGTTCGCTGGGACTGGGCACGGCCGCCCTGGGGGAGAACCGCCCCGAGCACAGCCGCCGGGCCATCCCTCGCGCGCCGCCTGGGATTTTCATTCCCGACCACCCTTACCTCGTCGTTGGTGGCCCGCCGACGGCCCTGATCAGACCGACGGTCTGCGTATATCTCTCCGTACCGTCCGTGACAGCGATCCAAACACGCGGAAAAGAGCGAATGCGCCTAGTAGGCGCAGGTCGCGCAAAGTTGCCGGTTTGGCCCAGCGCAGAGTGGACAGGGGCGTGCCAATCTGAGGCGTTTCCGCCACCGCACGGTGTCCGCGGCCGGGTCGGCGGTGCGCCGCGCGGGCCTGCGCAAACAAGACGCGCCGGGCAGACGGGCGCCAGGAAGCGGCAGCCGTTCGGGATAAGTGGGGTTGGCGCCCGGTAGGCCGCGAGCTACCGCTCAGCTTGGCCGGTGGTGAGCGCACCCGTGGTGGCCGAGCCGACGCTTCGCGTGTACTTGCGGTAGACGCCCGGTGGCGGGGCCGGCTTGGGGTTCGGGACGGGGGGTCGCGTGGCCAGGTCTGCGTCGTGGACGCCGACCGTGCGGCGGGCGACGTCGATCTCGATCCGGTCGCCGTCACGGAGCCTCGCGATCGGGCCCCCCGCCGCCGCCTCCGGCGACACATGCCCGACCATCAGCCCGCGGGTTGCGCCGCTGAACCTGCCATCGGTCACGAGCGCCACTGACTCCTCCAGTCCGCGCCCGACGATGGCCGCTGTGACCTGCAGCATCTCGGGCATGCCCGGGCCGCCGCGGGGGCCTTCGTACCTGATGACCACCGTGTCGCCGGCAGTGATCCGGCCCCCGAGCACGGCCGCGAGGGCGTCGCCTTCCCCGTTGAAGACCCGGGCCGTGCCGCGGTGGTGCCGCGGCGTCTTTTCCGTCACCTTCACCACCGCGCCGTCCGGCGCGATGTTGCCGCCGAGCACGCAGAGCCCGCCCTCGGGGCTCAGCGGCGCATGAACAGGCCGGATGACGCGCTGGTCGGCGGGCGGTCGCGGCCGACGTTCTGCCTCCTCACCGAGGCTGCGGCCGGTGACGGTCATGGCGGAGCCGTCGATGAGCCCGGCCGCGAGCAGTTCGCGGACAAGCGTGACCACACCACCCGCTTCGTGCAGCTCGGCCGCGGTGTACTGGCCTCCGGGCTTGAGATCGCCGATCAGCGGCGTCTTTCTCGACACCGCGTCGATATCCGCGAGCGACAGCTCGACGTCGATCTCGTGTGCCATTGCCATCAGATGCAAGACCGCGTTCGTCGACCCGCCGGACGCGGTCGCTGCGGCGACCGCGTTCAGAAAGGCCGACCGGGTCAGGATGTCGCGGGGCCGCAGGCCGGCCGCGAGGACGTCCATGGCCAGTGCGCCGGCGCCGCGAGCGGCGTCACGCTTGGCCGGATCGGTGGCCGGGATCGAATTGGCCCCGAGCGGTGACAGGCCGATTGCCTCCATCACCATGGACATCGTGTTGGCCGTGTACTGGCCGCCACACGCTCCCGCCCCAGGGCAGGCCGCCCGTTCCAGTTCGTCGAGGTCGCGCTGCGCCATCCGGCCGGCGGCGACGGCCCCGACCGCCTCGAACACCTCGCCCACCGCGACCCGCCGACCCTGGAAGATGCCAGGCTGGATCGTCCCGCCGTACAGGAGGACGGCCGGCCGGTTGACGCGGGCAAGCGCCATCGCGCATCCGGGCACTGTCTTGTCGCAGGAAGCGATGCAGACCAAGGCGTCAAAGTGATGCCCGCTCGCGACAAGCTCGATCGAGTCGGCGATGACCTCGCGGCTGATCAGGGAGGCCCGCATCCCGTCGGTGCCCATGGTGATGCCGTCGGAGATGGCGATCGTGGAGAACTGCATCGGGGTGCCGTTCGCCTGGCGGACCCCTGCCTCGGCGGCCGCCGCAAGCTCCCGGTGATTGAAGTTGCAGGGCATCGTGGAGGTCCACGAGTGAGCGACCCCGACAATCGGGCGCTCGAGCTGCTCCCGCGTATACCCGATGCCGTAAAGGAACGACCTCGCGCCGGCGCGATGGAATCCCTCATACAGCGTGCGGCTGGGCAGATCCGGGCTGGTTGTGGCGGTGCTAGTTGTGGCGGTGCTGGTTGTGGCCGTGCCGGTCGTGGCCGGTGCATCGTGCATGTCAGCCTCCGTCGTCGCCTCCACCACATCGTCCCCCAACTCATCCTCCCCGGGATTCGCCTCCCATGTGTCGCAAGCCATGAATGCGCCGAGCGCGTGGGGCAGGATATGGGCGTGCCCCGACACGTCTCCCGCCACGACCGCGACGCCGGCGGTGCGGCGGACCTGCTCGCCGCCAAGGCGGCCCTTCGTGAAGAGGTATGGCAGGCGCTGCGCGCGGCCAAGGCCTCCAGGTTCCCTGGCGCGGCCGGGCGTATCCCCAACTTCGCTGGCGCGGAGGCCGCCGCGGAGCGGCTCCGTTCTACGCCGGAGTGGCACCGCGCTCGAACGGTCAAGGCCAATCCTGACTCGGCCCAACTGCCCGTCCGCCAGCGTGCGCTCCAGGACGGCAAGACCGTCTACATGGCCGTGCCCCGTCTTGCGGAACCCGATCCATTCTTCCTGCTCGACCCCGACCACCTGGCCGACTCGCCCCGCAAGGCCGCGTCCATCAGCGGAGCAGGGCGTTCGGCGCGCCGGCTGGCGGTGGCGGACCTTTCGCCCGTCGAACTGGTTGTCGCCGGCTGTGTCGCGGTCGGCGAGGACGGCGCCCGGCTTGGCAAGGGTGGCGGCTTCGCCGATCTCGAGTACGCGCTGGCCAGCGCCGCCGGGCTGATCGGTTCGAACACCATCGTCGTCACCACCGTGCATGAGCTGCAAGTGCGCCCGGCCGGATCGATCCCGGCCACCGCTCATGACGTTCCGGTGGATCTCATCGTCAGTCCCGAGCGGATCATCGACTGCCGCGCGAGTCGTGGCCCCCGCCCGCGTGACGGGATCCGCTGGGACGAACTGACCGAGGAGAAGATAGCCGCCATCCCGCTGCTGTCGGCGCTGCGTTCGGCACGCACTTAAAGCCTGCTAAGGCCGAGCTGGCGTTTGGGTGAGACCGTGCGTCATGCGCCGACGAGGAAATGGAAGTCGCCTTTTCCGGTGGAGCGTTCGAGGGTCTTCATGACGGGTGCGGCGTTGTCGTAAGGGCCCTGGATGTAGAAGGGCTTGCCGTCGCGGCCGAATGTGATCGCGCTGGGGCCGGTCCACGGTCCGAGATGGTCGCGGGCCTTTTCAAAGTCGGAAGCGGGCGGGAAGCCGAGGCTTCCCGCGTACTCGACCGCCCCGAACACAAGATGGCGGGCCAGTTCAACGGGAGCCCTGAGCGGCGGAGCTGGGTAGGCGGAAAAGAAGCGGTAAGTGAATTCCGGCAGCGCTCGGCGACGCATCGCTTTCGGACCCAGGGCGTCTTTTACCCCAAGGCAATAAACGTCGGCCAGGTAACCGCATACCAAGACCTTGTCGCCTCCCGCGTCGCGTGCGACCACCACGGCCACCAGGCCTGATGTCCCGGAATCGGGCAGGGTGACATCTGGCCAGCCGAGGCCATCCGGGAAGGTGAGCCCCTCGCTCCACCCCGGGCTGACCCAGCAGCCAGCGATCTCGCGCTCAGGAGCTGCGGCCTGGTCTTGCGCAGCCACAGCCCTGATGATCGGCGCGATCGCCGCAGGCGCCATGCCGAGGGTACGGGCGATCTGTTTGGGCGTCAGGCCCTGCTTGCGCAACTCGCGGATGCGGGCGGTCAGTCCTTGGCTAGCCATACCGGCATCATGGTGCGCAAGTCGCCATAAGTGGAGCCGCCACGCCGCAGCCGCCGACGGTGCATGTGAGCGATTCGGCAGTCGGCGCCGCGCCGCTGCCCCGCTCAGGCTTGTCGGTGGTGGCGGCCGAGCACAGTCGGTTTCCTGGCTCCCCACGCGAGGATCGACCAACGCGAGAATACGGAGAGCATCGAGCCGACACTGACAACGGAGGCGATGGAGAACACGGAAAGGGCCGAACCCGCCGAGAAAGCGGACGCAGCCGAGCCTGCCGAGCCGACAGAGAGTATGGAGCCCGCCGAGCCGATCGACAGGACGGACCCGGCAGAGCCGATCGACAGAATCGAACCCTTCGAGCCGATGCTCAGAAACGAGTCTTCGGAGCCGATCGACCACGATCGGCGCTTGGCGGTCCGCATAGCGGCATTGTCTCAGATGGCCGTTCGCCGAGCCCGCCGACGTGAAGTTGTCAGGATGGCTTGACGTCAGGATGGCCTGACGTCCAAGCTTGGGGCTATGCCAACTCCTGACCGCCTGGAGCGGGAACACACGATCACCACCGCGGTGGCGCGCTTCGACGACCTGCGCGCCCGCGATTCGCTCGCTGAGGCCTCCTCTGCGATGACGGGAGATGACCCGCAGGGCCCGGCGCGGTTGTCCAAGGACGAGGCGCTGGAGCTGCTCGCGCTGGGCGAGGTGATCGCCCGCAAGGCCGGCTATGGCCGCCAGCTCGCCGTCCGCTCAGCCCGGGCCGCGGGCGCCTCCTGGTCGCAGATCGGTGAGGCCCTCGGGACCACGAAGCAATCCGCGTGGGAGGCCCACAGCCGGTGGATCGACAAGCAGGCGGCGCAGCATGGGCACGTGGGCTTTGACGACCACGAGGCAGCTGCCGCGCGTGCACTCGCTGGAACACCCGACGAGCACGGTCCAGCTGCAGACCGCTAATAGCCACCCCCAGAGTCGGCGGCGTGGCGCGCACCTGGCCTAGGAGCCACGCGCTGTCAACGCCCACGAGCCAGCGGAAGAACAAACCATCCGCAAACGATCTGGCTATTCAACAACCACCAGAAAAGGACTTGTTCGTCTTATTTGCGGCATGGCACACTCTCGGTGGAACGGCGGAGGGCGGACGGGATCTTTCTGCCGGTGTGATCAACTATGCTGGCCCGTCGAATGGTGAGTGGTGCTGTTTGGTGCTGTCTGTCATGTGTTGCTGAAGTTTTTTGTGCTGCCGTTCAGTATGGGTGGCTGGTTATTTGCTTGTTCGCGCATTGCGTGACAGTTTTGTCATTTTCCGCTAAATGGGTTCTGGCCTGCCCTTAATTACCGCCAGGCCGGGGTGAATGCTGCGTTGATGCTGGGCCGTGGAGATCGTTGAGCCGTGGAGTGGTGAGGAGTAGCCGTGGATCGTGGACGGGTGATCGGCCTGGCGCGCAGGTACGGGCCGCTGGCGGTCGTGCTGACGGTGCTGGGGCTGGTGGCTGGGGGAGTGGCGCCGGTGCCGTTCACCTCTGGCGGCGGCGGGCACCGGGCGCCGGGGGTTATGGCGCCGGGCTCGAGCGGGTCGATCGGTCACCATCACTGGTGGGATCCGCGTGGCTGGTTCGGCGGCCACGGCGCGCCCGGGCCGCGGACGATCGCGGCGGCCGGGGGGCCGCAGGTGGGGCGGAGGCTGCGGCAGGCCGCGGCGCCGACGCCGCGGCGGGTGCGGGAGTTAACCGGCCGCCGCACGGCGGATTCGCGGGTGTTCCAGCTATCGGATGGCCGGTTGCAGGCCGACATTTCGGCGGTGCCGGTGAACTACCGGGATTCCCGGGGCCGGTGGGTGCCGATCGATACCACCGTACGGCCCACCACCCGCGCCGGTTACGCCTACGGCGACGTGGCGAACACGTTCCGCAGTTTCTTCGGCACCACCCCGGCGCGGCTGATGCGGCTGGACGCGCCGGGTGGTGGCTGGCTTTCAGTGGGCTTGGACGGTGCCCGCGCGGGGCGGCCCACGGTCGCGGGGAACACCGTCACGTACGCGGGGGTGGCACCCGGTGCTGACCTTTCGTATCAGGTGACCCAGGACGCGCTGAAGGAAAACATCACGCTGGCCTCGGCCTCGGCGGCGCCGTCGTTGTCGTATTCGATCAACGTCGGTGGGGGGCTGGAGCCGTGGCAGCGGGGCGACGGGCAGATCGTGTTCTCCCGTGACGGGGTGGGCGGCCCGCCGGTGCTGGTGCTGCCGAAACCGGTGATGACCGACTCCCGCAGGGACGGGTCGTCGCCGTATGGCACCGGGTGGAGCCCGAAGGTCGCCCAAGCGGTGCGCTGGGACGCCGCGGCGCACGTGCTGCACATGACGGTGACCCCGGACGCGGGGTGGCTGCATCAGGCCGCGCGGAAGTTCCCGGTGGTGATCGACCCGACGATCTCGATCGCGCCGACCCCGACCACGGCGCAGAACGTGATGATCGAAGCCGACGCACCGTCCACGAACTTCAATACCAGTTACCGGCTGTCGGTCGGCACCACCAGCGGCGGGGCGGTGCGGTCGCTGCTGAAGTTCCCGCTGACCGCGGTCCCGGCCGGGACGCAGATCGACTCGGCGGATGTGCGCCTTTATGCGGACCAGTACTTCGGCGCGGGCTCGAGCCAGACGATCCAGGCGGATCAGGCCACTGCGGCGTGGGACGCGTCCACCGCGACGTGGTCAAACGCGAGCGGCAACGTGGGCACCGAAGGGCTGAACGAGGTCATCGTGGACGACTCCGACACCGCGCACGCGACCGCGAGCGGGTCGTGGCCGTCCGTGTCGAACTCGGCGGCGACCAATGGCGCGTACCGCTACAACCAGGACACGGTGACGGGGGACAAGTTCACCTGGGTGCCGCGGCTGACCGAGCCCGGCAACTACAACGTGTCCGACCACTACGTCGCCGCGTCGAACGCGGCCACCAACGCCCCGCTCACCGTCACCTACAACGGCGGGTCCAAGGCGTATACGGTCAACCAGCAGTCCGGCACCGGCGGGGTGTGGACGTTGCTCGGCCAGCATCCGTTTGTGGCCGGCACGGCCGGCAAGATGGTGCTCGGCGACGGGCCGGCGACCGCGTCGACGCGGGTGGAGGCGGACGCGGCGCGGTGGCGGCTGTGGGGCGAGGCGACGGCCGACGGGTCGCATGGCAACGTGTGGCACAGTTTCCCGGTCCGCAACATCGTGCAGTCGTGGCTGAACGGCACCGCCAACTACGGGTTCGTGGTGCGGTCGTCGAGCGAGTCGACGCTGAACCAGGGCGGGCCGCGGTATGAGGCGTCCCGGTACGCCTACCAGGGGGAGGTGGCGACCTATCCGCAGCTGGTGGTGAACTACGGTCGGCCGAGTGTCACCCTGAACCAGATCACCACGATCCACGCGACCGGCGCGGACCTGTCCTGGACCCCGTATACCGACCCGACGCCGGGCACCAACCCGGGCGACGACCTTGCCGAGTATCAGGTGCACCGCAGCGTGTACCAGGCGTTCACGCCGACGGCGTCGACGCTGGTGGCGCCGCTGGCGGCGGGGACGACGAGCTTCACCGACACCACCAACGTCCCCACCCCCGCGGATTCGCCGGACCCGTACGGCAACGCCTTCTACTACGAGGTGGCGGTCAAGACCCAGGACGGGCAGGTCATCGCGGGCCCGGTCCGGCTGGTCCGGCTGCCCAAGGCCGGCTACACCCTGAAGATCATCAACGCATCCGGGAGCACCACGCTCGCGAAGGCGCAGCCCACCACCAACGAGCGGCAGCTGGCCGGGCAGCCGTGGCTCGGCGCCGGTAACAACTCCTCCACCTACGGCGTCATGCGGACGGTGGTGAACTACCCGTCGATGGCCTCGGCGGGGATCCCTTCGACGGCGACGGTCACCGACGCCGAGCTGAAGCTGTGGGGCTGGTACAACGACAACACCGGCGGAGGGTCGGCCACCTATGAGGCGCACGCGCTGACCCAGAGCTTCGACCCGGCCACCGCGACCTGGAACAACGCGTCGTCCGGGACGGTATGGACCACCGCGGGCGGGGCGTACTCATCGACGGTGTCCGGGACGGTGACCGGGCTGACCAACGACCCGAACCGGCAGGAATGGCCGGTCAAATCGGTCGTGCAGGGCTGGATCACCACCCCCACTTCCGAGCATGGCCTGCTGCTGAGGGCGTCCAACGAGACCACCAGCGGCGCGCAGGAGCGTGAGCTGTTCCTCAACAGCAGCGCGGCCGAACCGGCGCTGCGACCGGAGCTGGTGGTCGCCTACTACGATCCCACCCCGCAAAACACCTACTACGTGCCGGCCCTGCCGGACCCGCTGACCGCGTCGTCCACTTTCACCGTGCCGGTCACGCTGACCAACACCACCGCGTCCACGTGGTCCGCGGCGGATTGGGTGCTGTCCTATCACTGGCTGCTGCCCGACGGCACCGAGGTCTCCAACGCGGCCAACCAGGCGCAGACCGCGCTGCCGGCCGCGATGGCGCCCGGCGCGGTCACCACCATCAACGCTGCCCTGAAGACCCCGGACACCACCGGCAGCGGCTCCACCCGCACTGGCTACACCCTGGCCTGGGACCTGTACAACAAAACCACAACCACCTGGCTGTCCGCCGGGGTCATCGGCAGCGCCAGCGCCACCATGGCCGTCGGCGCCACCCGGCTCGGCGCCCGGACCAGCGGCGCGGCCGGGCTCGCCAAGGTGGACGAACCGCTGGCGTCGGGTAACAACAATGTTCCGGCGCTGCCGCAGGGCGCCTCGGTGACCCAGCCCACCTCGAACCTGTTGGGTTTGGAGAAGTTCTACCAGTACGCCGGGGTGGACACCGGCGCCGGGTCGGCGCTGTTGAACAACGCCGACGCGGGTAACACGGTGTGGTCGTACAACGCGTTCTCCAACCCGTCGCGGGGGTTCGCGACGTTTGTGCGGCTGGCGTACAACTCGATGGACACCTCGGATTCGGCGATGGGGTTCGGCTGGTCGCTGCAGGCCTCCACGCTGATGAGGCTGGGCACCCCATTGGACTTCCACCCCAACCCGAACCCCACCACAGTGACCCTCACCGATGGGGACGGCACCGGGCACCTGTTCACCTACAACTCCTCCACCGGGCAGTGGCTGTCCCCGCCGGGGGTGCATTATTTCCTGCAGCAGGTGGGGTCGTGTGACCCGTCAGGAAAGACCCAGAACGCGCGGGCGTGGCTGTTGACGCGGCCGGACCGGACCCAGTTCTTCTTCGACTGCCAGGGTTACCAGTCGGCGGTCGTGGACCGCAACGGCAACGAGGCCGACTTCACCTATTCGCAGCGCAACTCGAACAACAAGCCGGTGAAGTTCCTGTCCTACATCACTGACCCGGCCGGCCGGCAGACGCTGACCCTGAGCTATTACGCGAAGGGTGACAGCTACTCCTACATCGACGCCAACGGCAACGTGGCGGCCGGGACGAACCTGACCGATCCGCAGATCATCGACCAGGTCAAATCGGTCACCGACATCTCCGGCCGGGCGCTCACGTTCCTGTACACGGTGCAGGGGCTGATGGCGCAGCTGACCGACGGGTCCGGCGCCACGGTGAAGACGTTCAAGTTCGGTTACGACATGACCCAGGGCAACAAGAACGTCAAGCTGGTGTCGGTCACCGACCCGCGCGGGCACGCGACCGGGCTTTCGTACTACACCGCGCCGGTGGACCCGAAGTTCAAGTGGAGCCTGCAGACCATCACCGACCGGCGCGGCGGCACCACCGGCTTCGCCTACACCCAGCCCGGTGGGGGGCAGATCCAGACCGTGGTCACCGACCAGAACAGCCACGCCTCCACGTTCTTGATGGACGCGACCGGCCGGCCGGTCCAGGTGACCAACGCCAAGAGCCAGGTGACCAAGCTGGCCTGGGACGGCGACAACAACGTCAGCCAGCTGACCGAGGACAACGGCGCGGTGTCGACCTGGACCTTCGACCCGAACACCGGTTACCCATTAACGCAGAAGGACGCGCTGGCGAACAAGAACGGCACCGTCGCCACCGTCTACACCTACCAGAGCGGCCTGTCGGGGCATATCGCGGACCTGATTTCGAAGCTCACCCCGCAGCAGCGGCTGTGGACCTTCAGCTACGACGCCAACGGCAACCTCACCTCGGTGACCGACCCGGACGGCAACGCGACCTCCACCGCCGGCGACTACACCACCAGCTACACCTACGACACCGCCTGGCGGCTGGCCACGGCCAAGGACGCCGACGGCAACACCACCAAATACTCCAGCTACGACCCGAACGGCTACCCGCAGACCATCACCGACGCGCTGCAACACGACACCAAGTTCGCCTACGACGTGCGGGGCAACGTCACCTCGGTCACCGACCCGCTGACCCATGTGACCACCCAGGCCTACGACGTGTTCGGCCGGCCCGGGCAGCACGTCGCGCCCAAGGACCAGGCGAACAACGTGAACATCACCACCCCGGCGCCCGTGTACGACGGCAACGACAACGTCACACAGGCCACCGCGCCCAACGGGGCCGTCACCACCTACACCTACGACAACAACGACGACAACATCGCGCTGTTCGCCCCACCCGACTCCACGAGCGCGCCGCAGCGGGAAACCACCTACGCCTATGACCCGGTGGGGAACCTGACCTCCACAACGGAGCCGGACGGCAATCAGCCGTCTCCGCCGTTCAGCTACACGACGACCTACGGGTACGACGCGATCAACGAGCTCACCTCGCAGACCGATGCCGCGAACAACACCACCGGCTACGGGTTCGACGACGTCGGCAACCGAACCACCGTCACCGATCCCCTGAACCACCTCACCAAGTACGCCTACGACCTGGATCACCGGCCGACGGTGACCACCGACCCGGCGAACTTCACCACCAGCAAGGGCTATGACCTCGATGGGCTAGTCACGTCCACCACGGATCAGAACAACAACACCACCAACTACACACTCGATCCGCGCAGCGATGTAGTCCAGGTGATGGTGCCGCATGACACCTCGGGCGGAACCACCAGTTACAACACCACCCAGTACGGCTACGACCAGGTGGGCAACCGCACCAAGGTGGTCACCCCGCGCGGGGTCGCCGCCGGGGTCACGACCGCGTGCACCCAGAACTGCGCCTTCACTCATGTGACGCAGTACGACGCGGACAACCGAGTGAAGGCGCAGCTGTCCGCCTACGACCCGAACGACCCCACCTACAACACCGCGGCCGAGACGGATTACAGCTACGACACGGCCGGGCGGCTGTCGCAGACGTTGGCTCCGCCGTCGGCCGGGCAGAGCGTCCGCAACATCACCACCTACGGTTATTTCGACAACGGCTGGACCAAGTCGTCGACCGACCCGTGGAGCATCGCGACCAGCTACGACTACAACGACCTGGGCGAACAGAGGTCACGCACAGTCACCTCAGCGGGCGGGTCATCGTCACGGTCCATGACGTGGAGCTATTACCCGGACGGAAAGCTCGCCTCCCGTACCGACGACGGGGTGCCCACCGGGCTCGCGGTCGAGCTGGTCGATAACTCCGACTTCAACAACACCTCCGCCACCGGCACGTGGGCCACCGCCACCAGCGGGTCCGGGTACCAGGGGTACAACTACCAGACGCACGCGGCCGGGTCCGGCACCGACGCGTTCACCTGGAACCTGAACATCCCCCAGGACGGTAACTACACCGTCTACGTGAAGTACCCGTCCGTCTCGGGCGCGGCCACGAACGCGTCGTTCAAGGTGAACTACAGCGGCGCCGGATCGGCGACGGTAGCGGTGAACCAGACCACCAACACGGGCACTTGGGTCTCGCTCGGCAAATGGGCGTTCACCCAAAACGGCACCGGGCAGAAGGTCACCCTGTCCCAAAACAGCGGCGGCACGGTGGTGGCGGACGCGGTGAAAGTGGTGCGGGACACCTCCGCCGACACCAACACCGCCCACCACAACTTCGGCTACTCCTACGACCCGAACGGCAACCTGACCGGGATCAGCGACACCAGCCCCGCCACCGCCACCGATGCCTACACGGTCAGCTATGACGGGATCAACCAGGTGACCAAGGTGCTGGAGCAGGCGGCCGGGGTCACGCAGCACACCACCACGTTCGGGTATGACGCGGTGGGGAACTTGGCCTCCCGCGGCCACGACACCGCCAGCTCCACCTACGGGTATGACGTCCGGGATCTGCTGGCGACCGAGACCGACAAGGGGTCAGCGTCGGACCCGGCGCCGCAGGTGACGACCTTCACTTACACCCCTACCGCGCAGGTGGGCCATGAGGTGAAGGGCAACGGCAACACCGTCGATGACACCTACTTCGCCGACGGGCTGGCGAAGCACCAGATCGAGGCAAAGCCGGACGGCGCCACGGTGGCTGAGCACACCTACACCTACGACCCCGATAGCGACAAAACCCAAGACGTCGAGAAACTCATGAACGCCGACAACAACGCGGCGTACCTGACCCACACCCTTGGCTACTCCTACGACCCGAGGGACCGCATCACCCACGTCACCACGGACGGCACCACCACCGAGTCCTACACCCACGACGCCAACGACAACGTCACCGCCCAGACCGTGGGCGGGGTGCCCACCAGCTTCAACTATGACCGGAACCGGCTGCTGACCGCCGTCACCGCAGGCGTCACCTCGAGCTACAACTACGACCCGTTCGGGCGGCTGGACACGGTCACCACCGCAGGCAGCATCAGTTCCGCATACAGCTACGACGGATTCGACAAGATCACATCGGTGCGCCAGTACTCCGGCGGCACCTTTGCGGCGACCAACTACAGCTACGACCCGCTGGACCGCACCACGTCGCAGACCACCAACGCGGGCACCGGCTCGGCGAAAACCACCAGCTACGCCTACCTCGGCCTGTCCCGCGACCTGATTACCGAAGCCTCCGGCGGGAGCGTCACCAAGTCTTACACCTTGACCCCCGACGACACGAGGCTGTCGCAGACGACCCACAACAGCGACGGCACCACCGCCAACGGCTACTACAGCTACAACGACCACGCCGACGTCGAAGCCGTCACTGGCCAAAATGGTGGCACCAAGTCCACCTACGGGTACACCGCCTACGGCCAGGACGACAGCGGCCAGTTCACCGGCGCGGACAAACCCGGTGCGCAGCCCGCCGGGTCCCCCTACAACGCTTACCGGTTCAACGCCGACCGTTTCGATGGGCCCGGCGGCTACGACATGGGATTCCGGAGCTACAGCCCCGGCCTGAACCAGTTCCTGTCCCGCGACATGTACAACGGCGCGCTGGACGATATGAGGCTGGACACCAACCCGTTCACCGGCGGCCGGTACACCTTCGGCGGCGGCAACCCGATCAGCAATATCGAACTGGACGGGCACTGCTGGAGCTGGCTGCAAAGCACCTGCAACGTGGTCAACGGCGCGGTCGACGTCACCGTCAACGACTTCCTCGAACCGGCCCGTAACCTCGTCTCCAATACCCTGCTCGGCGGTGCGGGTATGGCGTGCCCGTCGCTTGGCGGGCCGACCGGAGCCGAAGGCTGCTTGAAGGCCGCCCAGCACGACATCCCGGCCCAGGTCGAGCAGAAGACCCAGGTCCACGTCCCGCTCGGCGGCGACCCGAACAGCCGGGGTTACCACGCCGGGGAGTTCATCGGCAGGTGGATCCTGCCCGCCCTTCCCGTCTTTGGCGGCCTGATCTCCATCGCCCGCGACATAGCCCAAGCCGTCCTCCGCGAAGCCGCCGCGGCCGCCGCCCGCGCCGCCGCCCGTGAAGCCGCCGCGGCCGCCGCCCGGAACGAAGCCCGCAAGGCCGCAACCCAAGTGGGCGACCGCATCGCCGCTGCGGCCGGGCAGGACGAAATTGCGGCGACGCCCGAAGGCCGACCCTACAGTGCTCACTATCTCAACGACACGGGTCCCGTTCGCAATATCCCCGGAAGCGTGGTGGATGAGACAATCGACCATGGCGCAGTCGCTAAGGATCTCCCTGATCGAACTGTATACTACGACCAGGGGAATGACGTGACCGTTGTCGTGAGTAAGACTACCGGCAAGATCATGAGTGCCCATAGAGGCGCGCCATGAGCGAATTTGTTCCATTTACATCTACTCACGCCGGTGTCCTATCGATAAGATTTGCCGAGCCCGAAGGGGTCCGCGCAATTGACGTCGACTGTGTCGTGGATCTCACTGACTTCGGTGACGTCGTCGGTGTCGAGATCCTCGACTTGCGTCGCCAATTGTCCGGCGGCACAATTGAGGGCTCGCCGGCTGGGAGCAAAATCCGATGGTCTTATGATGATGAGATCGATGCTTTCTACGTCCGTCTGACGGACGGCCAAGGCCAGGTACAAAGGGGTGCGACTGGCCGAGCTCACCTCGACTTGGCGCGGCGAGTCGTCCAGCTTGACGTGCCTGTCTCCGGCGGATGAAGCGGGTGACACTCCAGTTGGGCAGAGGCAGTCGAAGGGCAGCAGGCGGATCTCCGAAATGGCCCATCGCTACCGGGAGGCCTAGTGACGCAGGCCGGCACGGTCGCCTCGGCCGGTGCTTACGGACGAGGAACCACGGCATACGAACGAGGGTTCCGGGCTAGATGGGGATATCGCCAGTTGGTCGAGTCAGACGAGCATCGCGATGGGCTGGAGGAGCGCGATCCCGTCGCGCTCGTCATATTCGGCGAGCAACTCGATCAACTTGAGGGGGGCCGGATGGATCAAATGTTTGATGTCTCATCCATTTCGGCGGATTCGGGCGAACCGCTTGCCCGCCTTGCGTGCTTCCGCCAGAATCGTGCTCCATGACGAACAGCCCGCGGCCGAGAAGAAGACGTTCGTGGTGGGGTGGGGGTGGCCGCCGGGGCTGGCCGCTCTTTTTCTATGGGCTTGCTTTTTTCGCCGTCGGCCTGGTGATTACCGTCGCAACCTACGCCGCGGCTTCCAGCGGTGGCAGGTACCTCATCAGCTACGGGCCGATGGTCGTGGGCCTGGTCGCAATGGTCCGGGGCCTCATCGATGTGATGCGCCTGCGCCGCGCCGAAGGCCAGCAACCGGGTGCCGCCGCCTACCAGTGGGCGTCGGCGGCCGGTGCCGCGCAGCCGGAGGGCGCCGGTTATGCGGGCTCGCCGGGTTATGCGGGCTCGCCAGGGTACGCGGGCTGGCCAGGGGATATGGGCTCGCCAGGGTATGCGGGCTGGCCAGGGGATATGGGCTCGCCGGGGTACGCGGGCTCGTCAGATTCCGGTCCCGCTCGGCCGCAAGGTGTCGGGTACCCGAGCTCGTCCGGCTCCGCGCCAGCGGGCGGATCGGCTCCCACGCCACCTCCGGCCAGGGCGAGCCCGCCGGCGGCGAACTGGTACGCCGATCCTCAGGATGACTCGCGACTGCGCTGGTGGGATGGCCAGGCCTGGACCAGCCACACGCATCCGCGCAGTTGACCAGCGGACCACGGCCAGCCGCGGAGACCGGACGACGGCGTCGCCAGCGGCTCGATCGATTGTTGAGCAAATCGAGGCTTGAGGTGGACGCGGGACCGGTTCGGCCCGTGATCCCGCGCGTCGCCGCGCTTGCGTCACAGGTAGACACGGCGCTGGACTCGCTGTGGGGGTAGGCGCCGCGGGTTCGGCGCGTCAGCTTGCGGCAGCCGTTCGGGATAATTGTTCTGAACGGCTGCCGCGGGCGTGTCACGCCGCCGCGAGGTGTCTGCGGCTACGCGCTGTAGACGAGGTAGCGGTTGGGCAGTTCGTGCCGCCATCCCGCCGGGGCAGGCGGGACGAACAGGAAGCCGGGGTCGTCGTCCACGTCGAAGAAGCTCGTCACGAAGGCGGCGTACGGCTGGGCTGGATCCACGATGTCGAGCGTGATGTTGGCCTCGATCAGCGCGGGATCTGGTCCCGGGTTCGGCGTGACGAGGCTGAAGACCTGTACGGTCAGCGACGGAGCCGGACTTCCGAAGATCCCGGTGCGGACCTGCGGCGCCAGGATTTGCCCGGTCTTAAGGTTGATCTGATCGAGCGTGAGCCGCCACCGCCGCCCGCCTAGCTGAACGGTCGGCGGGACCGCGAAGCCGTGCTGGACGTCGGCTACGGGGTTGACGAACATGTACGCGACGATGAACGCCTGCTCACCAGCGGCGATGATCTTGCTCGGCTGGTACGGTGGCAGGCCGGTGAACTGGATGGGCGACGTCGCGGCAACGTCGAAGGCGACGTACGGGCCGACCGTGGGTTCGCCCATCGCAGGCTTGGCGGCGGTGGGTGCCTTCGTGGCGCTCGCTCCGTTTGGCGCACTCGGGGCGCCCGGCGAGCCGTGCGAGCCGTTTGCCAGCAGCATCAGGCGGCTCTGCGTCCGCTCGGCCAGCCTGGCGAGATAGTCGTTCGCCCACTTCTCGGCGTGCGCCTCGGCCACCTCGGGCGGCGTCGGTTTGGTGGCTGCTTGAGCCTCGGTCATCTCGGTGACGTCTGTCATGTCGATCCCCCTGATCTGTCGACAGCGGCCGTTCGGCCGCAGAACGTGTCGCATGATCAGAGCCGGAGCGCGGTCGGAAGATACGCCTTTTGGGCTATCTTCTTCTGTTTCTAGCCTGTTGAGGCTTTCTGCCGGTTTGCGAGACCGGCTCACCGGGTGCAGCCGTGGTGCTGGGTTTCGCTCCCGCGGTGCCGGGACCGCGGTGGCCGACCCGGCTGCCGCGGCCGCCGCCGCGGCCACGGCGGCGGCCACGGCGGCGCGGAATGTCCTGCGCCAGTTCTACGACGAAACCATCGGGATCGGCGACATGCACGGTCCGGTGACCCCACGGCCGGTCGGCGGGCCCGCTGAGGACGGTCGTGCCCAGGGCCGCGATTCGCTCCGCGTGGCTGTCCACGTCATCGACGGTAAACACGACCTCGGCCGCCGGCCCCGGCGCGACAGGGCCAGCCGTCAGCCACTCCGCGCGCCGCCGCTCGTAGAGGGCGAAACGTGTGCCCTCGGTCGCGAACTCCGCGTATCCCGCATCCTCGAATTTGAACGGCAACCCCATGACGTCGCGATAGAAGGCGATTGAGGTCGCGAGATCGCTGACGTAGAGGATGACGTAGCCAACCCGGTCCATGTTCAACACAGTAAGCACGCCGCGCCGGTGTGCCCGGCGTCGGCGGGTGCCCGGCACGTGGGGTTCGCGGGGCGGCGGGGTTCGCGGCACCGTTGGGTTCGCGGCGGCGCGCGGGGCGGTGGGGCTCGCGGGGCGGTGGGTTCGCGGCGGCGCGCGGGGCGGTGGGGCTCGCGGGGCGGTGGGTTCGCGGCGGTGTGCCGCACGCCGCGGGGACGCGGGGAAGACTAGGCACATGACCGTCACAGTTCATGGCCTGAGCGGGAATGTCTTCACCACGACGGTGACCGCAGGACGCCACAGGCTCGCCGCGGATGAGCCAGTCGACCTCGGCGGTGCCGACACCGGGATCACGCCATACGATCTGCTGCTCGCATCCCTGGGCAGCTGTACCGTCATGACCGTGCGGATATACGCCCGGCGGCGCGGGTACCCGCTCACCGGGGCCACCGTCACGCTGTCGCATGACCGTATCCACGCCGAGGACTGCGCCAACTGCGAGACCTCCGTCGGCTTTCTCGACCACATCACCCGTGAGATCGCGCTGGCGGGCGACCTCACGCCGGAGCAGCGAGCGGACCTGATGCGCATCGCCGACCGGTGCCCCGTGCACCGTACACTCACCTCCGAGATCGTGATCGAAACAGCCGAGGTTGTTGCGACCTAGGACTGGCGCTGTGGCGGGTGAGCCGAGGCCGCCCGGCACGACGGCCGGGCTGTGATCACTCGCGGTCGCCACCCGCCCGCCTTGATCCTCTGTATCGGAGATTATTCAGCAGATCGTGCTGAAAACTCTCCGCGCTGGCGGATCATGGTTGTCGCGATCATGGAACGCTCAGGTTTTGATCGAGGCGCGCGCCCGTGCGGCCTTGACCGCCGCCGATAGCGTGGCGATGTCATAAGCGCCATGGTGGCGCTTGCCGTTGATGAAGAACGTCGGCGTGCCGGACACGTTGCTGCGATCGGCGGAATCCACGTCCGCCGCGACCCTGGCCGCACCGGTGTGCTCGCGCAGGTCCCTTATGAACCGGTCGGTGTTGAGACCAAGCTCAGTCGCGTAACGGATCAGGTCCTTGCCTGTCAGCGTGTCTTGGTGCTGAAAGAGCAGGTCATGCATTTCCCAGAACGCGCCCTGCACGGCCGCCGCCTCGGCTCCCTCCGCGGCGAGCTGGGCGTGCGGGTGGACGTCGTTGAGCGGGAGATGCCGCCATGCGTAGCGCAGGTCGCCGAAGTCGGCGAGCAGTTCGCGCACGACAGGTTCCGCCTGGCCGCAGTAGGGGCACTCGAAATCGCCGTACTCAACGACGGTGACCGGCGCTTTCTCGGGTCCGCGCAGGTGGTCGCGGGCCGGGTCGACGGGTACGGCAAGATCGATGATTACCTCGGATGTCCCGAGCAGCGCGCGGATCCTCAGCCGCTTGGGGAGCAGCGCGGTTATCCGGAAGACGCTCCAGGTGATCGCCGACGCGCACAGGGCGGCCGACAAGACGCCGAGCTTCGCCTCCTTGAGCTGGTCGCCGTGGAAACCCAGTGACGCGATCAATAGCGAGACGGTGAACCCGATCCCCGCGATCGCGCCGACACCGGCGACCGCGGCCCAGCCGACCGGCGGGACCACCCGCCGGCCGCTGACCCTGGTCACGAGCCACGCGGAACCTACTGTCCCGGCCGGTTTTCCCACCAGATAGCCAACCAGGATCCCGAGCGTGATCGGCGAGGTGTACGCGCGGGCGAGGAAGTCCCCGCTGATCACGATGCCCGCATTGGCGAGGGCGAACAACGGCACGATGACATAGCTGGTCCATGGATGGTAAAGCTGCTGCAGCCGCTCGTTCGGCGAGATCGCGGCCCAGACACCCACCCGTGCCGACTGGGCGAGCTCCGCCGTCGGCTGCTCGCGGAACAGCCGGAACGTGTCAGTCGCCTGTTCGAGGTCGCTGCGCGCGGCCGGGTAGGCGTAGGCGAGCAGGCCGAGTACCAGGCCGACCACGACCGGGTCGACGCCGGACTTGAAGAACGCGACCCACGACGCCAGCCCGAGCATGAGATACAGCCCGCCATGACGCACGCCGCGGGTCCTGACCAGCAGAATTACGCCGAAGATGGCCACGCCGGCGACCAGGGCCCCGAGCCGGATGCGGCCGCTGTAGGCGAAGGCGATGACAGCGATCCCAGCAAGATCGTCCACTACAGAGAAGGTGAGCAGGTAGGTGCGCACCCGGTTAGGGAGGCGCCTCCCGACCAGCGCCAGCGCACCGAGGGCGAACGCCGTGTCCGTGCACATGGCCGTCCCCCATCCCTGCGCGGACGGCTGGCCGGCGTTAAGGCCAAGGTAGATCGCGATCGGCACGGCCATCCCGCCGACCCCGGCGACCAGCGGGAGCGTGATCCGACTTCGCTGGCGCAGCTCACCCATGTCGAACTCACGGCGCGCTTCCAGCCCGACCACGAAGAAGAACAACGTCATCAGCCCGGAGTTCACCCAGTCGTGCAGGTCCTGCGAAACGCTGGAGCCCCCGACGCTGACCGACAGCCGGGTCGCCCACACGGTCTGATACGACGACGAGTCGATGTTCACCCAGACGAGCGCGGCGACCGTCGCGAAAAGCAGGACCGCGGCGCTGCCGGTCTCGGTGCGCAAGAACTGCCGGAGCGGCGTCTCGAGCGACCTCGCCCACGCGGTGGTCCCCGAGAACAGCGAGACCGGCGACCGGGATTCCGTCATGCCCGGATTCTCCCGCATGCCGCGGCGCAGGCGTGATCGGGCTGCCGCCGCTCAGCATGGCCACCGCGAGGGCGGCGACCGACACCAAGATCACGGCGACAGTGATCAGGAGAAGCGGGCGGCGACGATCACGCTGTCCTCGCTCGAAACGGGGTGGCAGGCGGCCGAGTCCCCAGACCAGCACGCTCATGGCCAATACGGGGGCGCCTACCGCGGGAGAAGCCTTGACCACCGCGGCACCCAGGGCCCCGAACGCGAGTGCGGTCCTGGTCCAGGCCAGCTCGGTTCTCTGCCGCGCGAGCCCGGGATCCAGGTCGTACATCTCCTCGGCGGGATCCTCGGGCAAGGTCATCGCAGCACGGCCGACAGCAGGACCACGACGGCCGCGACGGCCGCGATCACGGTGATCGAGACTGCGAGGAGGCCCGGTAGGCGCGAGTGGGGGAGCGGCTGCCCGCGGTGCAGCGCCCGCTGGTTCCGCCCCCACTCGACGTAACCGACCACCGACAGGAGGGCGCCGAGGACGATAAGCGGCACGCCGAGCGCGCGGCGGCCCCACGGGACGCCCGGGAACGGCGGCAGCAGCTGGGCGACGGCGAGCCCGGCAACGACGAGAGCCAGCGCGGTGCGACTCCAGGCCAGAAAGGTGCGCTCGTTGGCGAAGGTGAACCGGGCGTCCGGCTCGGTTTCGCTCCTGGACGGTGCGGCGTCGTCTCTGTCCGTGCTGTTCCCCCCCGCCACTCGTCGCGGTGTCACGCCAGCGCAGCCGTAAGGATAATTATCCCGAACGGCTGCGCGGGCGTGGCACAGCAGGGCCGTGAGGGCCGTCACCCGATGCGGACCACCTGGCCACCGGTCGGGCACAGCAGCGGGCCCATGCCTGTCGCCGGAGCGATGCTGCAGTTGGAGACGTAGATCGCGCCGTCGGATCCGGCGGCGAAGCCGGACGGGAAGAACAGCTCGCCGACGCCGAGGTGGGTGCGGTGGCCCTGCCGGTCGATACGGACGACGTCACCGGCGGGGTTGGCGGTCGGGCCGAGGTTCAGCCCGCCGACCTGGAATTCGGTCGCGTAGAATGCGCCGTCCTGGCCGAAGCCGCAGCCCTGCACGGTCGTCAGGCCGGTCGCCCAGACCTGCGGCGCCTGCCCGGGTACGACCCGCCAGACCCGCGCGCCACCGGGGGAGTAGAGGCCGCCGAGCAGCTCCGCAACGTACAACGCGCCGTCTGGGCCGCGCGCTACGCACGTTGGCACCGAGTCGCTCTGGGAGCCCGCCGGAACGCCGAAGAACGCGAGGACCTTCACCGCGCCGCCGCGCTGCACCTCGACGAGGGTGTTGGCGGCCGCGTCAATGACGTAGCGGACCCCGAGCGAGTAGAGAACGGCGTTGGGGTTGGCGTCGGGGAAATCGTTGGCGAGGTCGATCCGGGTCGAGGTCCACGTCCAATCCTGGTCGCCGACGTCGGAGATGTCCTTCATCGAGCCGGCGGGCTTCACCAGGACGAGGTGGCCAAGCTGTGCCAGCGCCGCGTCGCGCAGATTCGCCGGGACTGTACCCTCCGGGGATACCGCATGCGAGCTCTCCGCGAACAGGCCGTAGAACGTGCCGTCCGGGCCGCCCCACACCGCCGACGGGCCCCCGGCCGCGATGCCGCCCGGCCCGGAGACTGAGAACAGGCCGCTAACGACGCGCTGCACGCCGCTGGTGCGCACCAGGTCAAGCGAGCCGGTCAGCCCGATGCACGTCACACCTCCATCGACGCAGACATCGCCGCCGGCGCCGGCTTCGGCGAGGTAGAGCCCGCCGCCAGGTGCGGGCGAAAGCCCGCGCGGATTGTTGAGGTGGTCGGCGACGACCGATAACGCTGGCTGTTGCTCGCGGGCGTTGGCCCCCGCCGCTGGCGCTGATATCACACCCAAGGCGGTTACCAGCCCTGCGGCAGAGAGAGTTGCGATGACGGTGCGCGATCTCCTCATGTTTCCTCCCGGGTGCGCCCGATGCGCCTCGCGACGGGCGCGCGAACTCCCAGGCTGGCAAATCGCGGCTATTGGGTCAAGGATTGTCGAGGTTCACCGGCGGCCTGGCATGATAGGGCTATCTGCACGGCGCGCCTTTGCGGTCTAATAAGGCATGGCTGCGACCCGGGTATCGAGGCCGGTCAGGATTGGCTACGGGTTGGGTTCGTTTTGCACCGGCACCTTCGGGACCGTGCCTGGCCTGCTGCTCCTTTATTACCTGACGAACGTTCTCGGCGTCCGCCCCGTTATCGCCGGGCCTGCCGTGTTCTTGCCCAAGGCCTGGGACCTGATCATCAACCCTGTCGTGGGCAGATTGTCCGACGGCACCCGCTCACGACACGGACCGCGCAGGCCATGGCTGCTGGCCGGCGCGCTGACATTGCCACTGTGTTTTTCGCTCACATTCTCGGGCCCGCCACTGACCGGCGCCGTGGCAGGACTTTTTGTCGGCGCGGCGTTCTTGCTCGCCTCGACGGCATTCGCGCTCTTTGAGGTCCCGTATAAGGCGATGCCAGCGGAAATGACCACCGATTACCATGAGCAGTCCACACTGCTGACCTGGCGGATGATCTTCCTTGGGGTGGCGATCCTGGTCTCCGGCGCGGTCGCGCCTGCGATCGCCGACGGTGTCGGCGGCGTGGCCGGTTACCGGGTGATGGGGCTGGCCATGGCCGCTGTTCTGGGGCTGGCGATGTTCGCGACCTTCACCGGAACCGCGCGAGCGCCCACGGCCGCACGCAACCGGGCGGAGCCGTCGCTGCGGGCGCAGCTCGCCGTGATCCGCTCGAACGCGACATTCGGCTGGCTGCTTGCCTTCAGCTGTGCGCAGATGCTGGCGGCTGGCCTGATGCTGGCGGGCGCGCCGTATTTCGCCACCTACACACTTGGCGACCCGGGCGCGGTGACTCCCTTGTTCATCTGTCTGGTTGGGCCGATCCTGCTCACCATGCCGCTGTGGATAAGGGTTTCGCGCCGGATGGAGAAACGCGGCGCGATGGTTGCCGCATCGCTGCTGTTCCTTTCGGGTTGCGCCGGGCTCGTGGCCACCCCGGCGCTTGGTTCGGTGTACGCGTATGCCTGTGTCCTTGTCATCGGCATCGGCTACGCCGGGCTCCAGCTGCTTCAGTATTCAATGCTGGCCGACACGATCGTCGCCGACGCGCTGGTCTCAGGCACGCGCCGGGCCGGGGTGTTTACCGGTATCTGGACCGCAGCAGAGACCGTGGTCTTCGCGCTCGGCGCGTTCGTGCTCGCCGCCATCCTCGCGGTGGCAGGATTCGTCTCGTCCGACCTGGCGCATCCAGTTGTCCAGCCGCACAGCGCGCTTGAGATGGTGCAGTGGGGCGGGCCGCTGATCGCGGCCGCCTTCATCGCGCTCGGCATCGTGGCAACGTTTCGTTACGACCTGACCGCGGCGGCCTTGACCGCGGCTCACACCGTCAACCCCAATGTCAGCGCAGATGGTTCTGCCAGTCGGCCGGAACCTTTCCATCGGGGCCGGGGACAGGCTGGTCGGCGGGGTGGCTGGTAGGCGGGGCTAGCGCGGGACCCTCGTAGTACTGCTGGGTTTCCGCATTCCAGAGCCAGTCCTCGCCCGGTTCGAAACTGGCGAGGAAGGGATGCCCGGCCGCCGCCGCGTGTCGGCTGGCGTGCGTGGACGGTGAGGAGTCGCAGCACCCGATCTGCCCACACTCGGTGCAGCGGCGCAGGTGAAACCACCAGCCGGGCCCATCGCCTGCGAGGCATTCCACGCAGCCGGTGCCGGTCGGCGCCATGTCGGGGTTGATGCCGGGAATCTGTTCGGCAGCCATGCGTGACCTCCCATGGAGCGGATAGCGGGCACCAGAATCTGGCAGTTTATCCGCCCAACGGGGTCCGCCATAACAGCGCAGGACCGGACGTTCTCACTGAGCCGGGCGGCTCGTTGCGGTCCGTGCCGAGGCACGGACCGCAACGATGCCGCCCGATGCGTTCAGCGGCACGGCGTGTAGGGCACGTCGTAGAGGTTGGCGTCCTTGAGTATCGAGTTGAAGTTGTAGCTCGATGAGTCCGCCTGCGGGCAGAACTTCGAGGTCGCCAGCTTGTATTCGACGTTGAAGACCGCCTTGCCGATGGTGGTGGGCCATGCCTGCAGCCCTGGTGGCGGGTAGTTGCATTCCCGGTACTGCCAGCACTGCTCGTTGACAGCGAAGTCGAAATACGGCTGGAGGTCGTTGGCCTGCCCGAGATCGTTTTTGAGCCCGACCGTGAAGCCCTTGCCGTGAGCGAGGTTAGCGATCGCGGAGTCAAACTGTTCCTGGGTGGCGGCGGTGATGGTCAGGCCGGTCTTGTTCTGGTATCCGTCGACATTGTCAAACTCGATCGCATCAACCCCCGCGGACCTGGCCTTGTCCAGCCGCGCGGATAGCTCGTCGAGAATGAACTGTTGCGCCGTCTGCGTCTGGCCGGTGTTCGGGTTCGTTCCTGAGACGTCCGTATTTATGTTCAGCCAGAACTCGTCCCTGAATCCACTGACGGGCTTGCCGAACAGGCATCCGCCGCAGCTTGTATTGAAACTCTGATATTGGGGGTAGTCAGGGCGCCACGTCTCAGCGGTCCCCGCGTCGAGATAACCGATAACTCTGTCGCCCAGCCCGTGCAGTGCATTGACCGCTGCTGTGTTCAGGACGGCGTAGTTGTTCGGCGTGTAGCACTTGCCGTCCTGATAGATGTCAATGTCGAACACCGAAGGCGCCACGAGCTGCCCGGTCGCGAATGACGTTCCTGTGATGTTGGTGTTGATGAACCCGGTTGACGGATAGATACATTGCCCGGATGAGTTGATCGAGCCCTGCAGCTGGTATTGCCACCGCGAGACGAGGGGTGGATCCCAGCACGAACCCGCGGAGGTATTGCACGGCACAGGTGCGGGCAACGCGGGCGGAGCGGCCACGCGTACCGCCGATGCGGCCGTGGCCGACGGGGCCAGCGCTGGACCTGCCCACGTCGACGCGGGCCCGGTCAACCCGGTCAACGCCGACGCGGGCCCCGCCCAGGCCGGCGCAACGGCGACGATCCCCGCCGCGAGCATTGCGAATACCAATAATCCCGAAATCCGAGCGCCACGCATGAGTCCTCCTCGGGATGAAGCTCCACCCAACCTGAGCGCATCGTAGCGATCTGGGCCTTATTGTGCCAAGAGTGCACATCGATGATGAACGATTTTGACAGAGCAGGTCAGCCGGAGTGCAGAGCTTGCTGGGCGAGCGCGATGGCGCCGGCGATACCCGCATCGGCGCCGAAATGGGCCAGCCGCAACTCCGGCGGATACGGCACGTAGCGCCGCAGACGTTCCCGCACCGCCGTGACCAACGGTTCACGGGTTCGTGTGTAACCGCCACCGAGGACCACGCGTTGCGGGTCAAACGCGATCGCCAGGTTGGTGACGTGAACCGCGATCTCGTCGTACAGGTCGGCCAGGAAGGCGCGGGCCGCAGCGTCGTTTCGCCGCACCAGGTCGTAGACGCCGCGTGCGACGCCGAGTTCGGCGCGTGCGCGGGCCGCGGTGCCGCCGCCACCGACGTACTCCTCGAGCGGGGCATGGCCATCTCGCGCCCCCGCGACCGGGGTGCGCGACCGTAGCCAGTAGCCAATCTCCCCGGCTGCTCCATGGGCGCCTTCGACAACCCGGCCGCTCAGCACGAGCGTCGCGGCGACACCGGTGCCAAGGTTCACATAGATCCCGCTGTCGACGCCCCGCAGCTCGCCCCATGTCAGCTCCGCGAGCGCTGCCGCTTTAACGTCGTTGCCGACGGCGACAGGTGCGGGCGCGAAGGACTCGCGCACCCGTTGCGGCAGCCGAAGCTGTTGCCAGCCGGGCACGTTCGGCGCCAGCTCGACATGGTCTTCATGCGTGATCCCCATGGTCGATACGCCGACGGCGCAGGCGCGTGCGTGCTCAGCCGTGAGGAAATCGTGCGCCGTCTCTAGCGCACGGGCCAGTGCCGTCCCGGCGCCCTGCCCGGTAGGGGTCGGCAGCGTGCGGGTCGCTTCGATCCTGCCGTCCGCGCCCGCGAGAGCGAGCGCCAGCTTGGTCCCGCCGAAGTCGAAGCCGAGCAGTACACGACGGCGATCCCTCATGGGCGCAAGGCCGCCGGGATGAGATCTCCATGTGCGCGCAGCAGGTCGTCGCACATCATGATCGTTTCACGGGTGGTCAGTGTGGCGGCAGTGTTGGGGTCAAGGAGCGCCGCCTGGTACACGTGGTCGCGGTCGCCGTCAACCACCGCGCGCACGGTGAGTTCCACGACGTTCAGGAATGTGCGGTTGAGCGCCGTGAGCTGCGGCGGCATGGTCCCGACGTGGTGTGGGTGGGGGCCTGCGGAATCGACGGTGCACGCCACCTCGACGCAGCAGTCGTCCGGCAGGCTCGTGATCAGCCCGGTGTTGCGGACATTGGCGTAGATCTCGCGTGCCCGGCCGGTCTGGTGCGCGTGGATGAACTCGGAAGCCAGCTCTGACGTCGGCTCGAGCGTCAGCTGCCCGCCGGACTGGAGTTCGCGGCTGGTGCGTTCGTAGGTGTCGAGGTTCTCCTCGCTGCGCTGCAGGTAATCACCAACGAAGATCCGGAAATGCTCGATCTGCCGGTCGTGCCGCATGAACCACGGCACGTACTCGGCCGAATGCTCGCTCGACTCGGTGGGGAAGTAGCCGAAGCGGCGGAAGATCTCCACCCGGACTCGCCGCTGGAGCTCGGGATCGGAATTGATCACCTCGCGCAACCTCGGGTAGAGATCCTCGCCGTCGTGCTCGAAGCGCAGTACGAATGCCTGATGGTTGAATCCGGCGGTGAGGAAGTCCACAGCGACCACGTCGTGGCCCACGAGCCCGGCAAGAAGGCGATGGGTATCGCGCACCGAGTGACACAGACCGAGGACGCGGTCGAACGGCGAGCCCGCATAGACGGCCCACGGCAGCATGGCCATCGGGTTGCTGTAGTTGAGCAGGTATGCGCTTGGACACGCCTTCGCCATGTCGGCGCCGATGCCGATGAGCACGGGGATTGTGCGAAGCCCGCGGAAGATGCCGCCAATGCCGAGCGTGTCGGCGATGGTCTGCCGCACCCCGTACCGCGCCGGGATGTCGAAATCCGCGCGGGTGGCCTGATAGCCGCCGACCTGGATCTCATTGACGACATAGTCGGCGCCGTCGATGGCGCTCCGCCGATCGAGACTGGCGGTTATGGCCGCGGTGGCGCCCGACTGTGCGACGATGCGCCGGGTCAGCTGCTCGGCGTGGCCGAGCCGCGTGGCGTCGATGTCATGCAGGGAGAACTCGAGGCCGTCCAGGTCCGTGAAGGTGCAGAGGTCGGTGACGACGTTGCGGGTGAACTCGACACTGCCGGCGCCGATGAATGCCACCTTGGCCATGCGCAGCACTATCGCATTGGCCGGATAAAGTGAGCAAGTTTGGGCAGAAATATCACGCGGTTTTGCTCAGATGCGCGCGGGATCGGCGACGCGTCGGTGTGGCGCCGCTTGCGGTGGCCGCGTCGGCGGTGGCGTCGCCCGACGTGACCAGTACGTTGACGCCAGCGTCGCGGAGCTGCCCGAGCAGGGTGGGGTCGGCTCTGTTGTCGGTCACCAAGTCGTCGACCTCGTCGATGCGGCAGATGCGGGCAAAGGTGACCCGGCCGAGCTTGGTGCTGTCGGTGACCACGATGGCGCGGCGGGAGCGCAGGATGAAAGCGTGGTCGGTGTGCGCTTCGAGTTCGTCGTGGGTGCTGCACCCCTCGTCCACGGCCAGGCCGTCAACCCCGATGAAGGACAGGTCGAGGTGGTAGCGATCGATGACCACCTCGGCGGCGGGCCCGACCAGCTCGTAGCTCGCGTGCCGCGCCGTTCCGCCCACGACGACCACCCGCAGCGAGGGTCGCAGGACCAGCTCGGCGGCGATGTTGAGTGCGTTGGTCACCACCGTGATGTCGCCTCGGCTCATCAGCGCGCGAGCCACCTCGGTGACGGTCGTGCCGCCCGTCATGCCGACGACGGCACCGTTTGGCACCAGCCCGGCGGCAAGCCTGCCGATCGACCGCTTCTCCGGCTGGTGGCGCGCCTCCCGGTAACGCAGGGGCAGCTCGAGATCAACGCCGCGGGCCACGGCGCCGCCGTGGGTGCGGACCAGGAGGCCTTGTTCGTGCAGAGCCTGCAGGTCGCGCCGTAGGGTGGCCTGCGATACGGCCAGGTCAGCGGCGACGCTGGTCACATCCACAGTGCCGTGCTGGGCGATGTGATCGAGAATCGCCGCCATACGGTCAGTCTTGAGCATCTCGCTCTGCTCCCCACGCTCGATCGATCACCCATGGCTGCCGACCGGCAGCATGCAGTCTACGCCCGCCCTGGCCGCGGCCCTCCTCACCGGTGCGGGGCGGCCTGTTCACGGCAGCGGGGCGGCCTGTTCACGGCAGCGGGGCGGCCTGTTCACGGCAGGAGGGTGGCCACTTCAGCGGCGCAGGGCGGGGATGAGACGACGGGCATTGCCGGCGTAGACGTCGGCCAGGATTTCAGCCGGTAGCTGTGCACCAGAGATCGTCCACCGGCCCTGGGTTGGTGGCTCGTCGGCGGAGTAAGGGAAGCTCTCGTCAGCCGTTTCGAGGAAGCGGAACCATCGCCGGTATTCATCGATGTCGGGCGGGAAGACGTCCGTGCCGAACAGCACGCGTTGGGGATGGCGCCGCAGCAACGCGTGGGTCCGCCGTGGCTGCCGCCCGAGTTCGGCGAGCCTGGCGCCAACGTCGACGTGGAGGTTGGGGTGCATGGTGAGCATCCGGTCGACCCAGCCAAGGTCCTCGGGAAACCCGAGGTGGGCGGCGATGAAGGTCACTTCGGGCTGGGCGGCCACGAGCTGTTCGAGCGAGTCGAGCAGCGTGTCATGCCGCGGGAACTCCTGGCCCGCGAACGACCAATCGGGGTGGGCCAGCAGCTCCTCGAGCCGTTCGTTCGTCTCGTCGATTGGCTCGAAGAACGCAGCCGGGTCACCCGTGTGAATCAGCACGGGCAGGTCGTGGCGGGCCGCGGCCTGCCATACCGGCGTCAAGCGATCGTCGCCGGGCAGCACGAGGTGGCCGTGCTCATCGCGGACGCGCAGGCCGAGGTCCTTCCAGATCTTGAGCCCGGCGGCACCCGCTTGAGCCGACGCCGCCAGGCCTCGCGCCAGCCGGGCGGGCCAGCCAGGGACAGCGCATTCCCGCCAGTCGAGATGGCAGAAGGTCGCGAACCGGCCGGGGTGGGCCCGGTCGTAGCGGTCGAGGTTTGCGTCAAGCTCAGCTCCGAAACGCCCGTCGAGGTTAACCACCGCCTCGACGCCAGCCTGGTCGAGGCGGTCAATGAGCCGGCCGACGTCGCCAACGACCCATTCGCCCGCTGCGGACAGCCACCGGCCAAGGTGGTTGTGCGCATCGACAACCGGCCCAGCGGCCGTGACGATCAGGTGCTCGCTGCGCCGTAGCTGGCTGCGCGGTCGATATCGGCGCAGCGGCAGGTCGGACCAGGTGCCGCGAAGCATTGAGATCTGATCGTCCATGTCGTAGAGTCCACCAAAACGGCCTAAATCGCGCAGGTTTGTCGCTCGATAATTGCACGTTTTTGCGAGAAAAATCGCCCGGGGCGAGGAGGTTTCCGATGAGCCGAACGAGCTTCCTGGCGGTGACCGTCGCTGCCGCAACTGCCCTCGCCGTCGCCGCTTGCGGAGGGTCCGGCTCGACCGGCGGCAGTGGTGGCAAGACGAACATCGCGGTCTGGGAAGGCTACGCCGACGTGGAAGGCACTGCCTTCCACCAGCTCGTCGCTCGATTCAACAGTAGCCATCCCAAGATTCACGTCTCCGTGCTGGAGGTCAACAACGACTATTCGCTGCAGAAGGTTCTCACCGCGGTGCGTGGCGGCACGCCACCCGACATCTCCTATCTCTACGGCAGCTGGTCCCCCAACATCGTGAAAATCCCGTCCGTCGTCGATCTGACCTCGGTGGTGAAGCAGCCCGCACTGCACTGGAACGACTTCTGGCAGGGCGAAACGCAGGTGGCCACGGTCAACGGCAAGGTGATCGGCATACCGGCGCTCGTGGACAACCTGGCCATCGTGTACAACAAGAAGCTCTTCCAGCAGGCGGGCCTCGAGCCGCCGACGCCCACCTGGACGTGGAACGACTTCCGGGCCGCGGCCAAGAGGCTGACCGATCCTGCCGCCAAGCGGTACGGCTGGTCATTCCCCGCCGATGCCAGCGAGGACACCGTGTGGCACTGGGAGGCCATGCTCTGGGAGGCCGGGGGCGACATCCTCGGCAGTGGGAACACCAAGGCAGCGTTCGACTCGCCACAGGGCGTGCAGGCTCTGAGCCTGCTGAAGGACATGGCAATCGACGACAAGTCCCTCTTCATCGACACAACGAACTCCAAGTACACGAACCTGTTCAATGCGGGAAAGATCGGCATGCTCGTTACCGGGCCATGGGATCTGTCCTCGCTCACAGTCCCGCACGGCGTGCAGATCATGCCAGCCTTCGCCGGATCGGCTGCTGGCCACCAGAGCATCGCGGGCCCAGACAATTGGGTCGTCTTCGACAATGGAAGCGCGCACAAGCAGGCGGCCATTACCTTCTTGACCTGGCTTACCGCTCCTGCCCAGGTAAAGGCATTCTCGTTGAAGACGGGCGACCTGCCGATCCTGCGCCCGGTGGGCCAGGACTCCGCCGTGGTCGGCCAGATGGACCAGAACTTGCCCGGCGCGAAGACGTTCATCAGCAATCTGTCGAATGTCACGAAGGCGAGGCCTCAGGTGCCGACCTACCCGAAGATCTCGCAGGCCCTCGGCAACGCGATCGTGGCCGTTCTGCTCGGCAAGCAGAGCCCGCAGGCGGCGCTGGATCAGGCCGCGCAGCAGACCAACGCCGCGCTGGCCGGAGGCTGACGCGCGGATGGCCGCTGGAACCGGCGGCGAAGTTACCAGAGCCGGCGCGGCCCGCCGGCTCGCCCGCTCCGAGCACGCCATGGGATGGGCCTTCGTTACGCCAGCCACGGCCCTGATCGGCATCTTCGGGCTCATGCCGGTCGTCTGGTCATTCATCATCTCGTTCCAGAAATCCGACCTGCTCACACCGCAGACCCCGTGGGTCGGCTTGAAAAACTACAAGCAGCTTGCGCACGACAGCCAGTTCGCGGGCGCAATCGAGCACACCATCGTCTACTCGGCGTTGTTCGTTCCTGCGACCATGCTCGTCGGCCTTCTCGTGGCCGGGGCACTGAACCGCAAGGTGCGCGGTATCTCGATCTACCGCACGGCGGCGTACGTCACCATGGCGGTGTCAACGATCAACGAAGCCATCATTTTCATGTGGCTCTTTGACCCTTCGTTCGGCGTGGTGAACTCGGCACTCAGCGTGGTCGGCCTGCCTCAGCAGCAATGGCTGTCGAGCCCGAGGGAAGCCCTCTACGTCATCGTTGTGATGACCGTGTGGGGATGGACGGGCTTCGCCGTCGTCGTATATCTCGCCGCGCTTCAGGGCGTTCCACAGGAACTTCTTGAAGCGGCGGCAATCGACGGCGCCAAGCGGTTCAAGGCTTTCCGTACGATCACGCTGCCACTGTTGAGCCCGGCGTCGCTCTTCCTGGCGGTTTGGCTCAGCATCAATGCGCTGCAACTGTTCGACGAGGTCTACCTGACCACCCGCGGCGGCCCGCTGCGCTCCACCACGGTCGTCGTCTACTACCTGTTTGATCAGGCTTTCCAGCAGTTCAATGCGGGCTACGCCGCGGCTTTGGCCTACGCGCTTTTCATGGTGATCGTGGTCGTGACGTTCATACAGTTCCGGGTCGGCGAACGATTCGTCCACTACAACAGGTAGGTGGTGGCGCAATCATGACCACTCCTATCCTCACGCGGGGGATCCATTCGCCGGCCTCCGGCCCCGGGGAGCAGCTAGCGGGCCGCTCCCGCTGGCGCATCCGCCGGCCGAGCCCCTGGCATCTGCTCCTGATCCCGATGGCGTTCATCCTGCTCGTGCCGTTCATCTGGATGCTGATCACATCACTGGAGACGCCGGCCCAGACCAACAGGTTCCCGCCGCTGCTGTGGCCACGCCATGTGCACTGGGGGAACTACCCCGCCGCGCTGCACGCCGCGCCGCTGCTGCGATTCATGCTGAACAGCACGGTCGTGGTCATCGTGGTGGTGGTGAGCAACCTGGTGCTGTGCAGCGTTGCCGGCTACGCGTTCGCTCGGGTGCGGTTCCTCGGCAAAGGGCTGCTTTTTGGACTGGTCATGGCGACGCTCATGGTGCCGATCCAGGTCACCATGATTCCGGAATTTCTCATTGTGAAATGGCTCGGTGGGCACGTCTGGTCGCAGCTCGGCATCGACCACCTCGGCGCGATCATCGTGCCGAACATGGCGACCGCGTTCGGGATCTTCTTCCTGCGCCAGTTCTTCCTGACGATCCCGGTTGAGCTCGAAGAGGCCGCGCGCATCGACGGCACATCCCGCCTCGGCGTCGTGTTCAAGATCGTGATGCCTTTGTCGCTGCCGGCCCTGTCGACACTGGCCGCGCTGACGTTTCTCGACTCGTGGAACCTGTTCCTGTGGCCGCTGATCGTGGTGACCTCGGAGAACCACATGACCCTCCCACTCGGTCTCGCGACCTTCCAGGGTGCGCACCAGATCCGGTGGGACCTGCTCATGGCGGCCAACACGATAAGCCTCATTCCGATGCTGCTTGTCTTCGTGGTGGCGCAGCGCTATTTCGTCCAGTCGGTGGCCACCACAGGGCTCAAGGGGTGAGGCGGCGTGGCGGACGTCGAGTTCCGTAAGGTGACCAAGCGCTACGACGGCGACGTTGTCGCGCTGAAGTCCCTTGATCTTCATGTCGACGACGGAGAGTTCGTCGTGCTGGTCGGCCCATCGGGGTGCGGCAAGACGACCGCGCTTCGCATACTCGCCGGCCTCACCAAGCCGACGTCGGGTGCGGTGGCCATCGGGGGCGAGATCGTCAACACCAAGGGGCCGGGTGAGCGCGACATCGCCATGGTGTTCCAGAACTACGCGCTGTACCCGCACATGAGCGTGTACAAGAACCTCGCCTACGGCCTGCGCCAGCGCAAGACCCCAAAGCCCGAGATCAAACGCCGGGTCAGCGCGGTGAGCGCGACCCTCGGTATCGGTGACCTGCTTGACCGTCGGCCGGCGCAGCTGTCGGGTGGCGAGCGGCAGCGGGTCGCGATGGGGCGAGCGCTCGTGCGTGAGCCGCGGGCGTTCCTGCTCGACGAGCCCCTTTCGAATCTCGACGCGAAGCTGCGCGGGCAGGTGCGCGCCGAGTTGAAGCGCCTCCACCAGCGCCTCGGGATCACGTCAATCTATGTCACGCACGATCAGGTGGAGGCGATGACGCTGGGTGATCGCATCTGTGTCATGCACCAGGGTGAGCTGCAGCAAGCCGGGACGCCACAGGCCGTTTACGAAGCGCCCGTGAACCTGTTCGTCGCCGGATTCCTGGGCAGCCCGGCGATGAACCTGCTGCCCGCCGCCGTCGTCGATGGGCACGCCGTGGTGGGCGGTTACCGCGTCGCACCGGTACCGAGAGGACATGCTGAGGTGATCGTCGGGATACGGCCAGAAGCTCTGCGGGCACACGCGCCACAAGCCGAGGGCATCCGCGTTCGCGTGGAGTTCCACGAGCCACTGGGCAGCCACGTGCTGGTCCATACCCTGGTGGACAGCGGGACCCCGGCCGCGCCAAGCGATGGCGACGACGACGCGCGGACCGTGGTCGTGCAGGCACCCCCCGGCCTGCATCCCGAGCCGGGCGAGCCGCTCACCCTCACTGCGGCCCGGGTGTTCCTCTTCGATGCCACCACCCACGCCGCCCTCGACCCGGCGGCCACGAAAGTGACTGTCACATGAGCAGGGTGCCGGGAAGTGGCACCCCTCAATCAGGACCGCGAAGGGACGATTCGGTGCACAAACCTCAGCCGCACGTACTGGCGGAGATCGCCAGCCAGCCGGACTGCTGGGCCAGAGCGCTGGAATGTGCCGACGAGGCCGCTAAGGTGCTGCCTGGCCGGGGGGAGCGGGTCGCCGTCATCGGTTGCGGCACATCCCTGCACATCGCGCTCGCTATCGCCGTGGCGCGCGAGGGGGCAGGGCATGGCGAGACCGACGCGTTTCCAGCGTCGGAGCTCCCCAGTCGCGCCTACGACGCGATCCTCGCCGTGACGCGCTCCGGAACAACGACCGAGGTCATCGATGCGCTGCGAACCGTACCGGCCGCTGTCCGCAAGGTCGGTATCACGGCCGATGCGTCCACGCCGATCCGTGAGGCCGCTGATCAGCTCCTGGTGCTCGACTACGCCGACGAGCAGTCCGTGGTCCAGACCCGCTTCGCCACCACGGTGCTCACCGCGGCGAGGGCGCACGTCGGGCACGACCTCGCCCCCGTCCTCGAGCAGGCACGGCAGGCGGTGGCGGCTGACCTGGAGGACCGGCTCGTTGACCGGCGGCATTACGCGTTCCTCGGCCGCGGCTGGGCCATAGGAGTCGCCGCGGAGGCGGCGCTCAAGGTTCGGGAGGCCGCCAGCGCGTGGAGCGAGGCGTACCCGGCGCTCGAGTACCGGCATGGGCCCCTCGCCGCCGCCACCGAGCACTCCCTGGTGTGGCTGTTTGGCGTGAACGACCCGGCGCTCGCGCACGATATCGAGCGCACCGGCGCGACCGTTGTCGTCGCCGACCGTGACCCGCAGGCGGAGCTTGTGCTGGCCCAGCGCGTTGCGGTGGCCACGGCGCGCCGCCGCGGCCTGGACCCCGACCGGCCGCGGCACCTTGCGCGCTCCGTCGTGCTCAGCGGCCAGTGACCGCACCCCGCGCCGCGCGGGTCATCTGCGTGGCCCTCAATCCCGCCCTCGACATCACCTACGTCGGCGAGCACTTCGCTGTGGGCGAGGCGAACCGCGTGGGCCAAGTCCACGCCCACGCCGGCGGCAAGGGCGTCAACGTCGCCCGGCTGCTCCAGCAGGCAGGCCGGCCGGTGCTCGTCACCGGCTTTGCCGGGGGCCGCGTCGGTGAGGAGATACGCGATCACCTCGACGAGTGGCAGCTGCCGCACCACCTTGTTCGGTGCGCGGGCAGTAGCCGCCGCACCGTCAGCGTGTTCAGCGCCGCGGAGGGGCGGGCCACGGCGTACTACGAGAATGGTCCGCCGATCACCGCCGCGGAATGGTCTTGTTTCGCCGGAATCTTCCGCGAGCACACCCGGCGAGCCGATGCCGTGGTGCTCTCCGGCAGCCTGCCGGCGGGCCTTCATGTCGACAGCTACCGCAGACTGGCCGAGGTCGCGGCGAGCTCGGAGGTGTTCCTCGACGTGCACGGGGCGCCGCTGCGGGCCGCGCTCGCCGCGAAACCCACGTTGGTGAAGCCCAACGAGCACGAACTCGCCGAAGCGTTCGGCCTGCCGCTGCCCGTATCGCTGGCGGCCGCTGTCGGCGCGGCCCGCGGACTCCTGGCCGGGGGCGCGCAGAGCGTCGTCGTATCCCTCGGCACACGCGGCCTGCTGGCCGTGCTGCCGGACTTTACCCTGCTGGCGACGCCACCGCAGGTGCCAGGCAACCCCGTCGGTGCCGGCGACGCGGCGCTCGCGGCCCTGGTGGACGGCCATCTTGCCGCCCGGCCGTGGCCAGAGCGGCTGCGCTCGGCGGCGGCCGTTTCCGCCGCCGCGGTGCGCCAGCACGTTGCCGGAGTCGTCCACGCATCCGACGTCGCCGAGCTGCAAAAGCTAGTAACGGTGCGTGAACCGTGACGCTTATCTTCGCTCTCGCGTTCGATCACCGGAATTCGTTTCGCCGGGACTTCATGAAGCTGTCCGGAGATCCCACGACCCAGCAGCACAGGCAGATGGTCGCCGCCAAGGGAGTCGTCGTTGACGCGCTGCTGCTGGCCGGGCCACGGGTGGACGGCGGCCGTCCCGCATTGCTCATCGACCACGAGTACGGCGGTGGTTTCGTCCGTCGTGCGCAGGTCGGCGGCATCCTGGTGGCCATGCCGGTCGAGGTGAGCGGTCAGCGTGAACTGCGTTACCTCTTCCGCGGCGCCGTTGGCCGGGTCATTGAGCGGTATGACCCTGACTACGCGAAGGTGCTCGTCCGGTACAACCCGGGCGGCGATGCGACGATGAATACGCGCCAGCGGGACCGGCTGCGCGAACTCACCGCCTGGCTCGAGGGCCGTAGGCAACAGCTCATGCTGGAACTGCTCGTTCCGGCAGAAGGCAGTCAGCTCGCCCGCGTGGCCGGTGACCGTGCTCGGTTTGATCGGGAGTTGCGGGCGGCGCTGACCGTATGCGCGATCGAGGAGATAGCCGGGGACGGCATCTGCCCGCACGTGTGGAAGATCGAAGGACCAGAGGCACCGGAAGACGCGCAGCGGGTAGCGGCGGCGGTGCGGGCCGCGGGGCACGGCACGTGCCTCGTGCTCGGCCGCGGCGCTGACCTCGGCGCGGTTCGCCGCTGGCTGACCGTCGCCGCGCCAACTGACGGCTTCACTGGGTTCGCCGTTGGGCGCACGCTGTGGTGGGACGGCCTCCGCCGCTTGGCCGACGGCGGCGATCGAGGCGAGGCGGTCATGTCCATCGCGGAGCGTTACCTGTCGCTGGTTGGCGACTACCTGCGGGTCACGCGCGCCGGTGAAAACCAGCCCCGCTAGTGGTCTGTAAGAGGGGTCCTTTGAGCGAACGGCGATCCAGGCGGGTGCATCGCAAGGCGGAGGAGGAGCGCGTAGCGGTGTCCTACGCGCGACGACGACAACGCCGCGAGGTGCCCGCCTGGGCGCCGTGCAGCCAAAGAAGACTCTTCTTACGGACCACTAGTTAAGCCAGCCGCCGATCGGCGGCCCACCGTGTCAGCTGGTGGCGCGTCGAGAGCTGGAGCTTCCGCAGCACCGAGGAAACGTGACTCTCGACCGTCTTAACTGAGATGTAGAGTTCCCGCCCGATCTCTTTGTAGGTGTAGCCCCGGGCGATCAGGCGCAGGACTTCCCGCTCACGGCGGGTTAGCTGGTCGAATTCAGGGTCGGGGGACGGGCGGCCCGTATCGGCCGGGGAGAGGGTGGCGAAGGCGTCGAGGACGAACCCGGCCAGCCTGGGGGAGAAGACCGCATCACCACTCGCAACCCTGCGCACCGCATCCACCAGGTCGGCGCCGGAGATCGTCTTCGTGACGTAGCCCCGCGCGCCCGCCCGGATGACGGCGATCACGTCCTCGGGAGCATCTGAAGCAGATAGCGCGAGAAAACGCACCTGCGGGTGTGTGGCTTTCGTGGCCGCGACCACGACCTGCCCGCCCCCGCCTGGCAGGTGCACGTCGAGGAGAACGACGTCGGGGAGGGACTCGGCGATCAGGGTGATCGCGGGCTGGACGTCGTCTGCTTCGCCCACGACCTCGACCTGATCGCCGAGTTCCGCCCGGACCCCGGAACGGAAAAGGCTGTGGTCGTCAACGATGAGGACCCGGGGCCGGTCGCGGGCCGCAGCATGCCTACGTGGCGCGTTCATGCCCGGCTCGGCTGGCGCTTCGCCACGGCGCGGGGCATCGTCAAGGCCACCTCGGTGCCCTCACCTTGGATGCTGCGGACGGTCGCGGAACCGCCGCGGCGGGCCATCCTTGCGTGGACGGACTCGGCCAGTCCCTTTCGGTCATCGGGGACCGCCGCGGGGTCGAATCCGCGCCCGCGATCCCGCACGAACAACGACACCTGCTGCGGTTCGACCTCAGCGAAGAGCGAGACGACGTCGGCGCCCGACCACTTCCCGGCATTGACCGTCGCCTCGCGTGCGGCCGCGAGCAGGGCGCCCAGATCATCGTCAAGCTCGCAGTCTCCGACCGTGACGGCCTCGACGGCAATCCCATGCTGCGCTTCCACGTCTTGCTGGATGAGCCGCACTCCGGCGGCGAGAGTCATGCCCTGGCCGTCCACTGAACCGGGCGCCAGGCCGTCGAACAGCCAGCCGCGCAACTCGCGCTCCTGGGCCCGGGCTAGCTGGATGACCTGCTGGGGCTCGTGCGCGCGGCGTTGGATCAGGGCCAGCGTCTGCAGAACCGAGTCGTGTACCCGCGCGGCAATGTCGGCCCGCTCTTCCGCCCGGACCCGGGCCTGACGCTCGACGACGAGGTCGCGGGCGATGCGCAGCCACCATGGTCCGAGTACCACCACAATCGCGGCAATCACGAGCGCCACCCCACCCAGCGGCCGCAGCAAGGCGTTGCTCGCGTGCCCGGACAGCAGGGTGAGCAGACCGCCGGCCAACAGCAGGCTCGCGATCGATACGCGCCACACGGTCCGGGATCGCCTGTTGTGTTCGGTCAGGCCAAGCAGCGGCTCGGCGAGGCGCCGCATTGTCGCCTGCTCGTCCGCTGGGGCGTTTCTCCAGATCAACACGATGCCGAGCACGGCGACTACCAGCGGCCAGGCAAACGAGCCGAGCCAGCCGGCGCCGAGCACGGAGGCGATGAGAAACACCACGATGAGCAGCGAGCCGAGCCCAGCGGCGAGCGCGATGCCCCGCCGGTCCGTCAGTGCCTTGCTCGCGATGTTGCTGGTCCCGGCGTTGCCGTTGCCGCCGTTGCTGGTCTCGCCGACAGCGGGCACCAGCAGCCAGGCAACGACGTAGGCGGCCACGCCGAAGCCGTCCGCCAGGGCGGCCAGCACGAACACGATCCGCACCACGGTGACGTCGAACCCCGTTCGCGCCGCGAGACCGGCGGCCACCCCGCCGACGAGGCGCTCGTCCCGGCCGCGCCGCAACGGTCCACTGCTGCGGGGCGGCTGTCCTCGGCCGGGACCGCGGCGCGGAAAGCGCGGGAAACCCGGGCCACAGTCCTGCCACCGCGCGTCGCCACCTTCATCCGAAGGCCGTGGTGCGCCGCCCTTCCGGTCGGCCGCGCGCAGCCCGTGCGAAGCCGAGCCAGTTCGTTCCTCCACGTGTCAATCATCGCGCCATCACGCTCGCCCGGCTATCCGGGCTGACCCTGATCCTTCTGGTGAATCTCAGGGTCGAATGGGGGGGCTTCCCGATTGGCTGGCCGGGCTACCGGCTACACGCTGGAGCCATGAACACAACAGCCCTAAACCCAGAAACCAGCGACCAGACCACAACGAATCAAGAAGCCAGCGACGGCGCAGTGACGCAACGGCTGTGCCGCCCCATCGAGGGCCGGATGCTGGCCGGCGTCGCGGCCGGCATCGCCCGCTACCTCGGCATCGACGTCACAGCGGTGCGGATCGTGCTCGCCGTGCTCGCCGTCGTCGGCGGTGCCGGCGTGCCCATCTACCTCGCGGGCTGGCTGCTGATCCCCGAGGAGGGCTCGGACCAGTCCATGGCGAGTGCATTCATCCAGTCTCTGCAGGCCCGGTCACGCTGACCAAGGAGGTCGCACCGACATGTCAACGTGCAGTCCAACGGGGGGACGCGCATCCGCGGACCGCCGCCGCGCCGCGCCTGACCCGCGGGCCTTCAATCCCGGCCTGCGGGTCTCCGACGCCGAGCGCGCCGAGGTCGCCGACCGCCTGTCCAAGCACTACAGCGACGGGCGGCTCGACCAGGCCGAGTTCAACGAGCGTCTCGATCAGGCGATGAAAGCCAAAACGCAGGCGGATCTGGGCGGGTTGTTCGCCGACCTGCCCGGCGCCGGTGCCCACGGAACCAGCGAATCCAGAGCCGGCGGATCCGTGGCGGCGGCGTCTCATGGGCACCGCCGCCCGCTCCGCCGCATCCTTTTCCTCGTCCTCGTCATCGCCATCGCGGCCGCCGTCGGACAAGCCCTGGCGCACTCATTCGTACCCTGGCTGTTGATTGGGTTCCTCGCGTTCCTCTGGTTGCTCCACGGCCCCTGGCAGCACCGCCGCCTCTAGCTGACCGGCGCGAACGCGCCCGCGCGGGAGTGGCGCGCCCGCGCGGGAGTGGCGCGCCCGCGCGGCTGCTCTCGGTCCCGGCGGATAGCCCCGTCAGATCGGTATGGGCATGATCATCCCGCACCGTGAGCGTTCCGCAGCACGGTCGCGCACCAGGCCGCGATCTCCGTCCGCCGTGCGGCGCCCAGCTTGGTGAGCATGTGTGTGATGTGCGCTGAAATCGTCTTGGGCGCCAGCACCAACTGTTCCGCGATCTGCCGATTGGTGCGGCCGGCCGCGACAAGCTGCGCGACCTCGAATTCGCGTGCGCTCAACGGATGCCACGGGTCCTCCGGCCGCCCGCGGCTGAACATGTCGGTGAGCCGATCCGCGGCATCCACGAGAGTGGTGGCGCCGACCGTGGCCGCGATGGTGCGGACCTCGCCCGCGAGCCCAGCCGCGTCGCCGCGGCGCCGTGCCTTGGCGGCGACCGCCGCGAGGTCCAGCCGGGCCCACGCGCCCTCCCAGAACCGGCGTCGGGCCTGCCACGATTCGCTCGCCGACGCCAGCGCCTCGTGTGCCGCGGATACAGCGCCGCGCGCGAGGAGGACCAGTCCCCGTGCGTGGTCGATCGCGGGCATCGTGCCGGGGATGGCGCGGGCCGTGAGCATGGCGCCGACCCTGTTGGACCAGGCCTGCGCGGCGTCAACGTCGCCCCGCGCGAGGTGGGCCCGTACGCCGGTGAGTAGATAAGGGGACAGGTATGCGGCGTCGGTGACCTCGGCCGAGGCCTGGTAGCCACGCTCGCACAGCATGAGCGCGGTGTCGTAGTCACCCCGGCACCGCGCTGCCTCGGCCAGCCCCCACAGCGGTGGCGACAGCCGCTGCAGCTCGGCCATCCGCTCACCCTCGGCCAGCGCCTCCCGCAGCGGGTCGGCGGCGGCCTTCCAGTCACCGCGCCCCATCGCCAGATAGCCCAGCACGTACAGCGCGGTGATCCGGGTCGTGATGCCGCCGCGCCCGTCGGCGAGGGCGTGCTGGGCGGTCTGGGCGGCCGCGTCCCACTGACCGGTGGCCCACTGGACGTGCGCGAGGTGCGATGCCATGTAGTGCCGGTGATTCCAGAGCTCGACCTTCTCCGCGTAGCGGATGCCCTCGGTGAGCCAGCGTTCCGCGCGGTCGTGCTCCACCAGCGCTGACGCGGACGAACCGATCATGCGGTATCCGCGTGCCGCCTCTGCCTCCTGCTGTGTCTCGTGGGCGCGGCCTATCGCGCCTTCGAGCAACTGCCAGCCTTCATCCATACGGCCGGCGAAGACCAGGACCGATCCGAGCGTTACGGCGGTGTTGAGAGCGGTCTCCTCGTCGCCGATTCGCTTGCTCTCGGCGTAGCTGCGTTCCCCGTGGGCGATAGCCTTGTCGAGGCGGCGACTCAGCATGTAGGCGGCGGCCATCGCGGAACCAAGCCGGGCACGCTCGCGATCCGCGCTCGCCACGCCGTCCAGGCTGTCCAGCGCCGTCTGCAACGTGCCGACGCGGGCATCGAGACCATCGCCGAGCAGGTGCGCGACCGCGACCATGCGCGGCGCCAGCGCGGCCGCCGCGTGCCCGTCACCGGCGCTGGTGGCCAGGTCATGGGCGGTCCCGTAGGCCTTCGCAGCGGCCGTGTTGTCGTCGGTGGCCGCGGCTTCGTCGCCGAGCGCGGCGAACAGTGCGGCCCGGTCCAGCGCCGGAAGCTGGGCAGGCTGGTTGCGCACCGCCCGGCGGTACAGCTCGAGCGCCTCGCCATGGGCCGATACGCAAGCGGCCTCGCGCGCGGCGGGGATCGCGTGGTGGTAGGCGAGTTCCTCGCATTGCCCCCGCTCGAAATGGGCCGAGATGAACGCGTCGCGGTAACCGCGTTCCGCCGCGGTTAGGGCCACGCTCTCGTGCAGGCGGCGTCGCGTCGGCAGGTCGGTGTCGGCGTAGAGGGCGTCGCGGATCAATGCGTGCCGGAAGTCGAAGGTTACCGCGTCGGCGCCGGGGACGAGAAATGCCTCCTGCAGCTCGCGCAGGGCACCAGCCAGCTCGTCCGGGTCGGCGTCGGTGACCGCGGTCAGCAGGTCGAAATCGAAGGAGCGCCCAATGACGGCGGCTGCTGAGGCCACCTCGCGCGTCCGTGCGGTAAAGCACTGTGCGCGACTCAGCACGGCGTCACCGAGCGTGTCAGGCACCGCGGCGGCCTGCACCACCGCACCGGACTGCGGCGTCAGGGCGCCCTCGTCGACGGCGGCGAGAAGTTCCTCGACATGTAGTGGGATGCCGTCGCTGCGCTCCTGGATCGCCGCTACCACCTGGGCGGGGGCCGGCCGGCCGAGCACCGCGCTCGTCATCGTCGCGGTCTGGGCCAGCCCCAGCCGCGGCAGCCGGATCTCCTCGGCGAGTCGCTGCGCCAGCAGACGGGTACGCAGCTCGCGCATTGGCACCTGAGGGTAGAGCTCGTCGCTGCGGTACGCGCCCGCGACCAGCATCGGCCTTGCCCCGAGCCGGCTGGCCAGGTGGCCAAGCACATCGAGGCTCAGCTCGTCCGCCCAGTGCAGGTCCTCGAGGATCATCAGCACCGGGACGCCAGGTGCCATGGCCACGAGCATGTCGACCAGGTCCTGCACCAGCAGTCGGCGTCGGTGGTGCGCATCACCGGCCGCCGTGGAAATCGCGCGCACCCGCGACGTCAGGCGCCGCCCGAGATCGCTCAGCGTCGGCTCGCGTGCGGGCGTCAGGTCGCCGGCCAGGTCCAGCAGCAGACCCCCGAACGACTGCACGTCACCAGGGAACGCCGCCGCACGGACCACCGCGAAGTTATTGATCTGAGCATGCCGCGCGATCGCGCCGAGCAAGCGTGTCTTGCCAATGCCCGCTTCGCCCGCGACGAACAGCAATTGGCCCGCGCCTTCTGCGGCATCGGCGAGCCGGCGTTCGGTAAGGGCGAGGAAGCCGTCCCGGCCGACGAGAACCGGTGACTGGATCAAACCGCGGGCCACCACTGCGCACCCCTCCCCAGAACTAAGTATCCGATACGCGCGGGTTAGGGCATCTGACCGATGAACCGCACGCGTCTTCGATCGAGGCTGAAGGCATCCCCATTAGGTGACCACGAGGAGTTGGTATGGCGAAGTTCATGGATGTGCACAGCGGATTCGTCGGCGTGACCGAGCCGCAGCTACGCGAGGCGCACGAGCGCGACCTGGCGATCGAGGCGGCCGAGGGCGTGCACTTCGAGCGTTCGTGGCTCGATCCGCAGTCGGGCAAGGCGTTCTGCCTATCGTCAGGCCCGTCGCGGGAGGCGGTACTGCGGGTACACGAAAAGGCCGGGCACCCGACAGAGGAGATCTACGAGCTGCCGGTCGAGGTGGAGTAACGCCGCTAGCCGAGCACCGCGTCACCTATCGCGCGCAGGTCGGGTTCGGATTTCGGGCCCACCACCAGCAGCGTCGTGACCGGGCTCTTTCGCCACAGTTCAAGCCGCTCGCGGATGCGCCCGATGGGGCCGAGCAGGCACATCGCATCCGCGAGCGCGTCGGGCACCGCGTCGATGGCCTCGTCACGGCGGCCGTCAAGAAACAGCTCCTGAACCCTGCGGCCCGCCTCCTCGTAACCCATCCGGCTGGCCACATCGAGGTGGAAGTTCCGCTTCCGCGCGCCCATGCCGCCGATGTAGAAACCAAGCGTCAGCTTGGCGGCCCGCAGCGCGGCGGACAGGTCGTCGGTGAGGATGACGTTGACCATGGCGGCGATGTCGAAGCCCGGCGGCGCCCCGGCGAGGGCGTCGCCGTACACCTGGCCGATCTTCTGCGGATCGGTGAACAGCGACAGCCAGCCATCGGCGATCTCGGCGGCGAGCGCCACGTTCGTCGGGCCTTCCGCGCCGAGATATACCGGGATGTCATCGCGCAACGCGGGGATGTTCAGCATGAGGGGCTTGCCTAGCCCGGTCCCGGGGCGATAGGGCAGCGGGTAGTTGGGTCCCTTGTTGCGCGCCGGCCGCTGCCTGCGCCACATCACCCGAAGCAGATCGACGTACTCCCGGGTGCGCGCGAGCGGCTGCGCGAACGGCACCCCGTACCAGCCCTCGACGACCTGGGGGCCCGAAACTCCCAGACCGAGCATGAGCCGCCCGCCGGAAAGGTGGTCCAGAGTCACGGCGGCCATGGCCGTCGCGGCGGGGGTGCGGGCGCTGATCTGGATCACGGACGTGCCCAGCTTGATCCGGCTGGTACGCGCGCCGTACCACGCCAACGGGGTAAGCGCGTCGGAGCCCCACGATTCCGCGGTCCAGACAGATTCGTATCCAAGACGTTCGGCAGCGAGAACTGTCGGGGTGGCGTCGCCCGGTGTGGTCCAATAGCCGACGCTCAGGCCCAGCCTCAGGTCGTCCGTCACTGGCGTCCCCTCCGCCGCCATCCGGCTGTCCCGCGCCATGGTAGAGCACGGGCCTGCGAGCGCTGGCAGTGGCGCTCAACCCGCGGGCGATGGTCAGTGGCACCATGGCCGCGGCGCCGCCCAAAGGCCCGCAGGGCGGACCGCGCGCCACGTCTGCGGCAGCCGTTCGGTATCCATAACGGCTGGCGCTTCGGTGGCGCGGCACGATCCGGCGGGCCGGGGCGCCAGGCCGGTGCCCACGAACCAGCCGCCGAACGGTGAGCTCCGCCATAAATCGGAATCCGCCGAGATTTCGCTGCCTATCCCGTGACGATCTCCACCGTGGTGAATTACGGTGGTTGTCGCCCATGTGGGTTCGTGTGGCATGGCCATGAGGCGGTGTCGATGTCGAGAGGCTATCGATGAAGCGACTTCGTTGCCGGCTGCTCGTCGCCGCTCCTGTTGTGGCCGCCGCGGCAGTTCTCGCCGCAACAGTGCCGGGTATGGCGTCGGCGTCGGCTCCGGCGTCGGCTGTGGCGGCGTCGGCGGTGGCGCCGGTCCAGGCCGAGCGGCAAGTGACGGTGATGACCCAGAACCTTTACCTGGGCGCGGATCTGACCCCGCTGTTCACCCCGGGGGTCGATTTCGCGACGGCGGCAGCCGGTGTATTAAGCCACGTCAAGCAGGTCGACTTCCCGGCCCGCGCGGCGAAGATCGCCGACGAGGTCGCCGCGCACCACCCGGACCTGATCGGCCTGCAGGAGGTCGCACTCTGGCAGCTCGGTCCCGACTGTCAGCACCTGGGCACCTATGTTGATTACCAGCAGACCCTGCTCGACGCGCTGGCCGCGGACGGGTTGTCCTACCGGGTCGTTGCCTCGGACCTCAACTTCCACGCAACCGTGCCGCTCACCGGGGTCGTACCCGGCGTGGGCTGCGCCGCGTTCGCGGACCACGACGTGATCCTCGCCCGTGGCGACCTGCGGGTGGCCCAGCTGAAGCTGTCCAACCCGCAGTCGGGCGAGTTCGGCTCCTACCCGCCGCTGGTGGAAGGGGTGCCCAACGAGCTGCCGGTGACCCTGAATGTGCCCGGTCTCGGAACGCAGACCGTGACCATCGAGCGGGGCTGGACCTCCATCGACGTCCAGGTCCGCGGAAAGAGCTTCCGGTTTGTCGACACCCACCTCGAGGCTTTCGGACCGGCCGACAACCCCGCCCTGTTCCGGAACATCCAGGCGACGCTGCTGGTGCAGCATGTGATCGCGTCGTCGCCGCTGCCCGTGATCGCGGTCGGTGACTACAACTCCAACGCCGCCCCGATCCCGGACGTGACAGGGGCTTACGGCATCCTGACCCGCGCCCTTCTCACCGACGCCTGGCCGCTGGTCCGCCACGACGACGACCCCGGCTACACCTCCGGCCAGTCCGACGACCTGACCAACATCCCGTCCCGGATCGACCACCGGATCGATCTTGTGCTGTTCACCAGCGGGCCGGTCCACGCCGTCCCGGGCAGCGGCGTCACGGTCGGCAACGCACCCCCCACCGCCACCGTCGAACAGGCGCACGCCGTGATGGCGTACTCCGCCGCCACCCTTCAATGGCTGTGGCCGTCCGATCACGCCGGTGTTGTCGCCACCCTGCACCTCGCCAAGCCGTAATTGGCCTGCGCGGCTGAGCGGTCTCCCCGCCCGGGCCACGTGCATTGCGCGACCCGGGACCTTCGACCCTGCTTGCGCGGCAGAGTGGCGCGCACCATGGACGGACGCCGGACGACGCAGGAGGACCGACCATGAACGGGTCTGCCGCTGCTCCATGTGACTATGACGTGCTCGTGATCGGCTCGGGCTTCGGGGGTTCGGTCACCGCACTACGGCTCACCGAGAAGGGCTACCGGGTGGGCGTGCTGGAGGCGGGACGCCGGTTCGAGGACGCCGATTTCGCTCGGACGTCTTGGGACGCCCGCAAATTCCTTTGGGCACCGAAACTCGGCTGCAAGGGCATCCAGCGGATCCACATGCTGCGGGACGTGATCATCCTGGCTGGCGCGGGGGTCGGCGGAGGTTCGCTCGTGTACGCGAACACGCTGTACGAACCGAAGGACGCCTTTTACCGCGACCGGCAATGGGCGCACATCACCGACTGGCGGGCCGAGCTCGCGCCCTATTACGACCAGGCGAAGCGGATGCTGGGGGTGGTGCGCAACCCGACGATGACGCCCTCCGACGAAGTCTTGAAGAAGGTGGCCGAGGAAATGGGCGTGGGCGGCACGTTCGGCCTGGCCCAGGTGGGGGTGTTCTTCGGCCGGGACGGTCGCAAGGAACCGGGCGTCGAGGTCGCAGACCCGTTCTTTGGCGGAGCGGGCCCAAGCCGCCGCGGCTGCCCGGAGGTCGGCGAGTGCATGACCGGCTGCCGGTGGGGTGCCAAGAACACGCTCGTCAAGAACTATCTGTACCTGGCAGAAAAGGCTGGGGCGACGGTTCATCCGGAAACTACGGCGGTGACCGTGCGGCCACTCGCGGGGGACCGCTACGCGGTGGGCACCGTCCGAACGGGTGCGTGGCGGACGGGGCGGACCGCGCGCACCTTCACCGCCGAACACGTTGTGCTCGCGGCCGGAACGTGGGGGACCCAGCAATTGCTGCACAGGATGAAGTCCCAGGGCTCGCTGCCGAGGATTTCAGCCAGGCTCGGCGTTTTGACGCGCACGAATTCCGAGGCTCTCGGCGGCGCGCTGACCACGCTGCGCAACAGAAAAAAGCATGACTTCACCCGCGGCATCGCCATCACCTCATCGATCCACCCGGACGAGCACACCCACATCGAGCCCGTCCGCTACGGCACGGGCTCGAATGCGATGGGGCTGCTCAGCACCATGATGACCGACGGTGGCGGGCCGGTGCCGCGCTTGGTGAAGTGGCTCGCTCACGTCGCGCGCCATCCGGGGCAGCTCGCGTCTCTCTACCTCGGCATAAACCACTGGTCCGAGCGGGCCGTAATCGGGCTCACAATGCAGACGCTGGACAACTCGATCACGGTCCGTCCGAAGCGGACTCGGCTCGGCCGGATCAAACTGACCTCGGAGCGGGGGCACGGCGTTCCGAGCCCGACGTGGATTCCCAAAGCCAACGAGGCGATGCGGCGCATCGCGTCCAAGATCGGCGGCTTTCCGCTGAACAGCGTCGGTGAGATGGTCGACATCCCGATGACGGCGCACTTCCTTGGGGGCTGCGTCATTGGCGACTCCCCGGAAAGTGGCGTCGTCGATGCCTACCACCGCATGCACGAGTATCCCGGCCTGCACGTCGTGGATGGTTCCGCGATCTCCGCGAACCTCGGTGTCAACCCGGCGCTGACGATCACTGCCCAGGCTGAGCGCGCGATGGCGCTGTGGCCGAACAAGGGCGACAGGGACCCCCGGCCCGCGCTCGGTGACGCCTACCTGCGTCTCCCACCTGTGGCGCCAAGGAGCCCGGCCGTGCCACCATCCGCTCCCGCGGCGTTGCGGCTGCCCATCGCCGAGATTCGTTAGCCGGGTTCTTGTCCGCCCGGACCGCGACGTCCGCCAGCCCCGAACGTGGGGAGCTGACCCGGGCCGGGACCGGGGTCTGGCTGGTCAGTGGCCGGGGATCGTTAGGTCGAGGTGGCGGAGCCGTTCGGGGTCCGCGATCAGTTCGATGGCGCTGATTCTTTCGCCTGTGATCGCGAAGGTGAACACGACACGTGGCCGTCCGCTTGCGGCCCACACGGCTCCGGCGGCTCCGTTGATGACGGCCGGCTGGGCGATGCGGGCGCGCCCGGAGAAGGTGCCGGCCACCGCTGCCGCGCCGCGGACCTGCGCCGATGCGCCCATCTGCACGGCTGTAGGGTCGGCTCGGAGCACGACGTCGGGATCGAGCAGGGCGAGCAGCGCGCCGAAGTCGCCGCCGCGCGAGGCGGCGAGAAAGGCGCCGACGATTTCTCGCTGGCGGGTGAGATCAGCGCCGGGAACCGTGGTCGGCGCCTGCACCCGGCGGCGGGCGCGGCTGGCGAGCATCTTGGTCGCGTCCGGGGAGCGGCCCACGATGGGAGCGATCTCGCCGAAGGGCACGGCGAACATGTCGTGCAGCACGAACGCCACCCGCTCGGCGGGGGCCAGCGTGTCGAGCACCACCAGCAGCGCGAGACCAACCGAGTCGGCCAGCAGCGTTTCGTGTTCGGGGTCAGTCCCGTCCTCGCGGCGTGCGGCCGGCTCGGGTAGGTGAGCGCCCAGCGGCTCCTCGCGCCGTGACCTGCGTGAGCGCAGCATGTCCAGGCACACCCGCGCGACCACCGTCGTCAGCCATCCGGCCGGGTTCTCTACGCCGGTGGCGCCGGAGCGGCTAAGCCGGAGCCAGGTTTCCTGCACGGCGTCGTCGGCCTCGCTGGGCGAGCCCAGCATCCGGTAGGCCACCGCCCGCAGGCGGGTGCGGTTCTCCTCGAACCGCTCCACTAGCCAGTCGTGATCGTCCACAGTTACCTTCCTGCGTCGCCGCCCGTCATTGCAGTGACGAACCAAACCGGGCCGATGTAACAAGACCCCTTGGAGGAACGCACCTATGCAAGCACGGATGCAAAACCCGGCGGTGGTCCTTCCTGACGCCATGGCGGCCATCCAGGCCCTGCACTCGGCCACCGAACAAGGCGGCGTGCCGTCGGCGACGCTCGGCCTGGTCCACCTGCGCGCGAGCCAGATCAACGGCTGCAGCTCCTGCGTGGACGCGGGCGCACGCCAGGCCAGCAAGGCAGGCGAAACCGACGATCGGCTGTTCGCGGTGGCGGCCTGGCGGCAGGCGCCCTATTTCACCGACGCCGAACGCGCCGCGCTGGCGCTCGCCGAGGCCGTCACCCGGCTGGCCGACCGGGCGGATCCGGTACCCGACGAGATCTGGGACGAGGCCGCCCGGCACTACGACGAGCAGGGGCTTGCCGCCCTGCTCCTCATGATGGCCACGACCAACGTCTTCAACCGCCTCAACGTCGCCACCAGGCAGGTGGCAGGCTCCTGGGGCTGAATCACAGGAGGTGGAGCTGGTGCCCGCTAGACCTCTTGGACCGAGCGGGGGAGTAGGCAGAACTCGTTACCTTCAGGGTCGCTGAGCACCACCCAGCTGACGTCGGGCGACTGCCCAACGTCGGTCCGCTGGGCGCCGAGAGCGAGCAGCCGCTCCAGCTCCTCAGACGTAGTCACGCCGTCAGCGCGCAAGTCGAAATGCAGACGGTTCTTGACGGCCTTCCCCTCTGGTACAGAGAGCACGTCGATCGTCGGCCAGGACCGGTCAGGCGGAGCGATGCTGACCCCGGTGGCGTCCTCCTCGACCACGTCCCAGCCGAGGATGGAGCACCAGAAGTCGGCAACTACCCGTGGTTGAACGGCGTCGATGGCGATGACAGCGATGCGGCTCGACATGGCCGCCATTATTGCGCGACCCTCCGCTCATCCGCTCACGCCACTACAAACTCGGCCGCACCACCAGCGTGCTGCACCCAGCAGATCATCACCGCCCCACCCGAAGTAGCTGCGCCTGCTCACAGAGATCGACGGCAAGCTGATAAGCGGCGTGCGTGGCTACGAGATGGCTGCCATACAAGCGCGCAGGCTGGGCTCTTGTCATCTCGTCGTGCTCCCCGCGCATACTGGCGGCATGCGGGTTCGACTCCATCACATCGTCGTCGATGCCCACGATCTGCCCGGCCTGGCCGCGTTCTGGACGCAGGCGCTCGGCTGGAAGGTTCTCTCTGAGCGTGAGCGCGAGATCGTCATTGGGGCCGATGAGAACGCGCCGGTCGGCATGTGCTTCATGCCGGTCACCGACGAGAAGCTCGTCAAGAACCGCGTTCACCTCGACCTGACCAGCGACGCCGAGGACCGCGACGAGGAGATTGAGCGCCTCCTTGCGCTCGGTGCGCGCCGAGTCGACATCGGGCAGACCGGCGAAGAGTCCTGGACTGTTCTGGCCGACCCCGAGGGAAACGAGTTCTGCGTGATACGCCCGAAGAAAACGCTCACCCGATAAGGCACACGCGCAGGAGACCCCGGCCGCCCCGAGAAAGGCCTGTCAGCCTGTCAAGATCTCCATGAAGATCACCCGCATATCATGGATGAGCGTGCACTGCGCTCAACGAGCACGTCCGCGAGCATTGATTGAGCCGACGGCGTTTGATCACGGCTGGGCGCTGTGACGGGTGCGGGTGGCTATTTCGGGGGTGTCGCGGCTGGGGCCGCGGCCGGTGATCTGTGCGTTGAGTTCGGCGCCAAGCAGAACTGCCAGGGCGGTGAGGTAAAGGAACAGCAGGGCCGCTACGGGGGCGGACAGGGCGCCATAGGTGGGGCTGTGCCCGATGGCGAAGGCGAGGTAGACACGCAGCAGGAAGCTGCTGGCCAGCCAGACCAGCATGGCCCCGATGGCCCCCGGCAGGTCGCGCCGCCAGGGGCCGCGCACCGGGACGGCGACGTGGTAGAGCGCGGCCAGCATCCCGGTGCACAGCAAGACCACGACAGGCCAGTAGCCGTAGGTCACGACCGGCCTGAGCACCGGCAGCGCCGGGCGAGGGGCCACGGCGGTGATCCACCCGGGAGCGGTAACAAGCAGCGGCAAGGCGATGATTCCCCCGACCAGGGCGCCGAGGTACAAGCCGAACGCGAGCAGGCGGGCCTTGACCGCCGAGCGGGCCTCACGCATCCCGTAGGCGATTGTGATGGTGTTGACGTAGGTGCTCATCGCGGTCGACCCGGTCCACAGGGCCAAGAGGAAGCCGAGCGAAATGATTCCGCCCCGGCCGTGCCTCAGCACGTCGGTGAGCACAGGCTCCAGCAGCTTGTGCACGGCCGCGGGGGCGAGGACGCCCCCGGCCGCCGTCACAATCTTTTCCTCGACCAGGATCGCGATGTGCCGCCCGAACAGCGGCGTGAGATAGCCGACTGCGGCGACCAGCACGAGCAGGAGCGGGGTCAACGATAAAAGCGCCCAGAAACCGGCCTCGGCCGCCAGCCCGAGGACCCGGTCGGCCCATGCCTGCGCCGCCGTTGCGCGAGCCACCGCCCATACGACCGCGAAGGCCCGTCTCAGCCCAAGCGAGCTGGCCTGAAGCTGCTTCGGGCTGCCCCGTGAGGAACGGCCGGCCGCGCGCTCCCGGCGCCGGAGGTGTCCGCCTCTGCTCGCTCGAACCGCGGCCTGCGGGAGGGCTGTTCCGCCGTCATCCGGCACTCGCGACATCTGGCCGCACCACTAGCCGGCTAGGAGCGGGCGCCACGAAACAATTCCCGCGCTATCCTCCGCCGCGGCACGTGTCGCCGGGAACCCGATGGGTTCCCGGCGAGGAGCTTAGCCTGGGAACCCGGCACCCAATCCAATGATTTCTCGAAATGAACTGTCGTTCCTTGCTGACTCCGGTCCTCGATCCTGAGGTTCTCCACCAAGGCGCGGATGATCTGAAGCCCACGGCCATGCTCACCTTCCGCCGCGCCCGTTGTTTCATCGAGAGCGGCGGCGTAAGAACCATGCCCGGTATCGGTCACCTCGATCACGCATCGGTCACCGGTTACCCGGGCCCGGACCTCGTATTCGTCACTGTTATCCGCATGCTGGATCACGTTGGCGCATGCCTCGCTCAGCGAGAGCGTGATAGCGGTGCGGGTGTCCGGTGTGACACCGAGACCTTCGAGAGACGCGTCAACCACCTGTCGGATAAGGTGTGCTGTCGCGGCGTCCCTCGGCAACCACAATGCGACCTGGACCTCCACGCCAGCCACCTCCACACCCGGCTGCGAGGAAACGCCTTCCCCGCACCAATCACCGAAAACCGCTACGTACCCCGTTGAATCGCCATCTACCGCGCCAGCAAGGACGGCGATTTTCCTCCGTGTCGCATCCCATCGACGGGCCTTTCGTCAGGAGGTTGTCGCTATGACGCTGGTCGATCATTGGACTGTGTCGGCAATGGAGCGTCATTGATTGTGGCCGCAGCGGCCAGTCGGCGCCCTCACCTCCTCACCCACCACGGCGGCGGACGCGTCGCCTCAACCAGCCAGCACCGGGCATAGCTGTCTCCGCTTTCGGCCCGCTCGCGCAGCTCATCCAGAAGGCCTTCCCTGGCCAGGCGGCGGGCCAGCTGAGGCCGGGCGCTGTCATCTCCCAGGTCGACGCGCACCCGCTGAACATCTGTCCCAGCCGAGCCTGGCTCTCCGGCCGCGTGAAGGATCAGCAGCCGCCTGTCAGCATCGGCGGCAGCGGCAAGTTCCCGCAGCTGCCGCGTCGCGTGCTCGTCTCCGGCCGCGGAACGCTCGCGAAGCTCATCCGCCTGATCGTTTTCGGCCAGCAGGTAAGCCTGCCACCACCGCGCCGCGTCTTCTGCGTCCTCGCCCAGCGGGCGGATCATCGCAATGACCTCACCGAATGAGAGCCCTGCCGCCAGGCACGAAGGCACTGACGCAAGGGCCCGGCTGTGATCCCGGCAGATACTCAGGTTACGTCGGCCAGCAACCCAGCCCAGCCACCGCACGTGTCGTAACTGACTCAACCTCGCATCCCGGCCGGATACGCTACGGGCGCTCTACGTTGAGCGAGCCCTCGATCGACCCCCCAGTCGGTCGTGCTTGGGAGAGTTAGCTTCTCCGTTGACCAGTCCCTGCAGAATGTCCCCTATCGGCGTGCGGGGATGGTGGCCTACTTAGTGACCGCGGTGTGTAGGGGGTAATACGTCTGGTTCGATACGATGCCTGGTGGCAGGTTGGGTTTGATGTTGTTGTCGAACCAATTTTGGCCGTCCTCTTCGGATTCCCAGATCTCGACGACCCGCCACCCGCCACTGGGATTGGGCCCGCCAGCATGGCAGATGAAGCCTTTGGAGGCTCGTATGAGAGGCGTCATCTGGCCCACAATCCCGCTTCGACCAGGGCGAGTTCGCCGAGATGCTTCAGTTCCTCACCGGCTGGCTCACCCGTGACCCCGGCCGCCATCGCGGCGCAGGACCAGCCCGAGGGCAGGACAGGTTGTCGCAGCCTGTGGTGGTCCCGGCCCCGGCCCCGGCGCCGCACGCGCCTCAGCGGCCACGCGTTCTACCCACTGTCGCAGCCGACGGTATTGCCTGCCGTACTTGGCTCAGCTTGAATGGACGATGACACCTGCCTGGGGGAGGTGCGCGACCGTGGACTTTATCGAACGACTTTTACACGTCAGCCCCGACAGCGGGAACGGTCTTACGGAAGCTGCCCTGTTAGCCGTGATCGTCCTAGCCCTCGCCCTGTCGGCCATCGGCGCTCGAAGGCGCGTCGCCAGGGCAGTAGCTCGCTGGCGAGGCCGTCATGACTGAGCCCATCGCGGGCGCGCTCCGCGACTCCGCGCTCAGCTTCATCGGGACGGTGGAGCGCCTCGGCGCGGCCACCCTCGACGATGTCCCGGTGGATGACCACACCTCGGTGGTCCGGGTCGACCAGGTGCTACACGCCCCGGCGTCGCTGGAGCAGCTGAGCGGGATGTCGGTGACGGTTCAGCTCAGCCCGGACGCCGAACAGCTGGCACCCGGTGACCGCGCGGCCTTCTTCACCAATCCGTCGGTGTTCGGCAAGGGCCTGGCCGTCACCGAGGTGGCCCGGTTGTCCGTCACCGAGATCGAGCCTCACCTGGCGACGGCGGCGCCCGGTGCGAGTCCGCTCGAGCCGTTCCAGCGGGCAGTCGCCGACCAGCGGCTCCGGGACCACGCCGAGCAGGCCGACGCTGTCGTCGTGGGCAAGGTCGTCGGCCTGGTGGACGCCGGCCTTTCGGAGTTCGGGGAGCACGACCCGGACTGGTGGCGGGCGACCCTCGACGTCGTTCACGTCGAGCGGGGCGCAGTGGCCGGCCCGCAGGTCAGCGTCCTGTACGCCAACAGCCTCGACGTCCGCTGGCGGAGTTCACCGAAACCCAAGGCGAGCCAGGAGGGGCTGTGGTTGCTGCACGCGACCGACGGTCCCCTGCGGGACGTCGCGCCATTCCAGATTCCGCACCCGGAGGACTACCAGCCGGCGACGCGCCTGGACCAGCTGCGGGCAAGGGGGTAGCCACGTGCTCCGGGTCATCAACATCATTCCCCAGTTCCAGAGCGGCGAGACCAATCAGGATAGCGAGCCCAACCTCGCGGTGAACCCCGCCCAGCCGACCGACATGGCCGCTACGGCGTTCACGCCCGCCCCGGCGGGGAGCTTTGCCCCACTTTATGTCTCGACCGACGGCGGCTTCACGTGGAGCACGCGCAACGTAGTGCCCGGCAACGGATTCGTCGGCACCTCGGACATCACGGTCGGCTTCGCCACCGCCGGTGGTGTGCTGTATGCCGGGATTCTCGACGGCACGACCACGGACCTGCGGATCCTGCGCACGGCCGACTTCGCCGGCACGACACCGATGACCACGCTTGTCACAAGGTCGAACGTCGATCAGCCTTGGGTGGTGGCCGGTACCGTCGTGGCCGGCCCGGCGGCCGGGCAGGACCGCGTCTACGTGGGCAACGAGGACGGCGGCTCGCGGCCGCAAAGCGCATCGGTGGACCGCTCCCTCAACGCCGCGACCGCGGCACCGCCGGCCGGTTTCCAGACCATCCGCCTCGAGCAGCGCACGACGATATTCAAGGACGGCCCGCCGGTCCGGATCGCCTTACACCCAGACGGCACCGTCTACGCCGCCTACCAGCGGTGGGCGTCCGGCACCTTCCCGAACCTCAACGTCGACGTCGTGGTGTCCCGCGACGACAGCTGGGCGTCGGGCAGCAACCCGTTCACGGCACTCGTCGATCCCGCCGCACCAGCGGGCGACGGCATCGTCGGTCGGCGGGTGGCGTCCGGCGTCTTCATGCGGTTCAACGCGGTCATGGGCCAGGAGCGGCTTGGCGCGGACCTGGCGATCGCGGTCGAGCCTGCGACGTCCAGCACCGTGTGGCTAGCGTGGTGTGACCGGGTCGGCGGAATTGGGGGCACTGACTGGACGATTCACGTCCGGCGCTCCACGGATCGCGGCCAGAACTGGTCAGCTGACCTGCGCACCATCACCAACGCGAAGAACCCCTCGCTTGCGGTGACCGCCCGCGGGAGGATCGGGCTGCTGTACCAGCAGTTCACCGGCACCCGGTGGGTGAGCCAGCTTGAACTGACCAACGACGGATGGACCACACCGGCCCAGAACCTGATGCTGCACACCGCACTGGCGAATGCGCCCGCACGGCAGTTTTTCCCATTCATCGGCGATTATGTGCGCCTGCTGGCACTGGGTAACGACTTTTATGGGGTCTTCTGCGGTAACAACACCCCCGACGTGGCGAACTTCCCCAACGGCGTTACCTACCAGCGCAACGCCACGTGGGCGACACAGACGTTGCTCAACCTCGACAACCTCACTCCGGTAGCGGCCTCGATCGACCCGTTCCTTTTCCGCTGCATCGAGGATGCCCTCCAGGTGGTGGCATCGACGGACGTCGGCGGGCTGTGGCACACCATCCGCCACGACGACCAGTCCTGGCAGCCGTTCTTCGGTGACGTCAAGTCCGTCGAAAGCAACGACCCGGGCCACTTCAGCGCGGTCGGCTGCGCCGGCGTGCGGGACGACCTGCATCTGGTGGGCCTGACCGACACCGGTGGGATGTGGCACACCATCCGCCATGACGACCAGTCCTGGCAGCCGTTCTTCGGTGACGTCAAGTCCGTCGAAAGCAACGACCCGGGCTATTTCCGCGCCGTCGCATGCGCTGGGGTGAACGACGACCTGCATGTGGTGGCGCTGACCGACACCGGTGGGATGTGGCATACCATCCGCCACCGCGACGGGAGCTGGCAGCCGTCGTTCGGTGACGTCAAGTCCGTCGAAAGCAACGACCCCGGGCACTTCAGCGCGGTCGGTTGCGCCGGGGTCAGTGGCGAGTTGCACGTTGTGGGGCTGACGGACGACGGCCGGATGTGGCACACCATCCGCCATGACGACCAGTCCTGGCAGCCGTTCTTCGGCGACGTCAAGGGGGTCGAGTCCAACGATCCCGGCTACTTCAGCGCTGTCGCCGCGGGGTCCGGCGTCAACGGGGACCTGCACCTGGTCGCCGTCACGGACATCGGTGGGATGTGGCATACCATCCGCCACCGCGACGGGAGCTGGCAGCCGTTCTTCGGCGACGTCAAGTCCATCGAAAGCAACGACCCTGGGCACTTCAGCGCGGTCGGTTGCGCCGGGGTGAATGGAGAGGTCCACGTTGTGGGGCTGACGGACGATGGCCGGATGTGGCACACCATCCGCCACGACGACCAGTCCTGGCAGCCGTTCTTCGGCGACGTCAAGGGGGTCGAGTCCAACGATCCTGGCTACTTCGCCACTGTCGCCTGCGCGGGCGTGGAACGCGCGGCAGGGCGTGTCGTCAGCGAACAGGTGACTGTCCCAGACGTCCGCGAGCTCAAGAGCGGTCCCGCCGTGAACATGATCCGAGCCGCCGGTCTTGTCCCTGCCATCACGGGCACCAACACCGCCGACGCGTGGGTAGCCACGCAAAATCCAGATGGTGGGACGATCGTCGCCCGTGGCAGCACAGTCTCGATCTTCCTGCGCACCGGGCCGCAACCCTAGCCGAGTGATTCCGAATGGATCTTGGTGCACGTGATCGTGTTGCGGCTGGCGGTAGGTGTAGCGTCGGACCATCGGCTCACGTAGCCTTGGGCGGCGAGTTGACACTTCGAATAGTCCGTAGATAACTTCAGGTTATGCGAAGTGTCGCGCCAGCGTTGCTGCCCATCTTCCGGTCACCGCTGCAGGCGAACATCCTGGCCGCGCTGCTTCTGTACCCCGGCCAGGAATACAGTCTGACCGAGCTGGCCGAGCGTTTTGATGCGCCCTTGAGCACGGTGCACGGCGAGGTGAAGCGGCTGACGGAGGCCGGGTTGCTGAGACGGCGAAACGTCGGGCGGTCGGCGGTGGTCCAGGCGAATCCGGACAACCGCATGGTCGGGCCGCTGGCGGAGCTGCTTTTTCTCGCGTGGGGGCCGCTGCAGGTCGTGGCGGACGAGTTTTCGGGTCTACGCGCAACGGACCGGGTGCTGATCTTTGGCTCGTGGGCCGCAAGGTACCACCAGCAGCAGGGACCGCCGCCTCATGACCTCGATGTCCTCGTCGTCGGGCAGCCCAGCCGGGAGGCCGTCTACGACGCCGCTGACCGAGCCCAGCGACGTCTCGGCATGCCGGTCAATCCAGTGATCCGGACCGAGGACGCATGGCGCGACGGGACGGATCCCCTCGTCCAGCAGATCCAATCCGCCCCACTCGTGGTGGTGCTCGCACCGGACGGCGACGGATCCGGCTCATCGTCGACGCGCAGCGAAGCGCCCGCTCATGGCTAGATGGGCGCGAGGCCAGGCAGAGATAACCGAACAGCTGGCTGGCAGGCACCTGGAGTCGGTGACCGGCGCGAGGGCGGACGGGTCCCCGCTGCTCAAACAGGCGCACCGAACCGTCGCCACGGCTGCCGGGCTGGTCAGCGACGATCCGTACAGCGCCTATGTCCTGGCCTACGACGCCGCGCGGTTCGCCTGCGTGGCGCTGCTGGCACACCAAGGGCTGCGCGCCACCACCAGCGGCGGCCATTACGCCGTCGAACAGGCTGTCCGAGCACAGTTCGGACCGGGTTTCCGCCCCTTCGGGATGCTTCGGCGCCGCCGCAACGAACTGGAGTACCCGCACCTTCCCGCGGATACGGCTACGGCCGAGGAAGCCGCGCACGCCGTGCAGGACGTGCGGCGCATCCTCGCCGCGGCTGACCAGCTATTGCCGCAGCTCTCCATCTTTGGCGACCAGCAGAGATAGCCCGCCGTCACCGCCGGGACGAGCCCGCCCGCGCCTGCCCGCCATCGTGCCTCTTGGGCATCGATTCCGAATTCCCGGAAATCATCATGCCGCCGACCTCTTGGCTGCTCTGTCATCTCACCAACCAACAACGCTGCCGCGCCGCTTCCGGTCCTCGGGCCGACAGACGGCCCTGCGGTCCGGGTGGGCTTGGCATCGAATCGCATGGCTGAGCTGGCACGACGGTGACGGCGAGCGGTACAAACCGGGTACTGGTGACCGGCCGTCGCCGAGGGTTCGGCCGCGGGCCCCAAGGCGTAACCTGCGGCAGAGGAGAATATTAGGAAACTCTCGGCCGTCAGAGTGCCGCCGGTCAGCAGCGTGAGTGAGGCGGGCCATTGCCGCTGCGGCCGCGCAACCGAGGTCGGCGGACTGGCCGCCGGATCGACCGCAGTCCGCCGCGGGCGTGGGCCACGCCGCTGGAAGCCTTGCTCGTCGCCGAACGCGCCGCCCTGCTGTCCGGCGCGAGCGACGACTTCCTCCTTGTGGTCACGATTGCCTACACCGGGCAGACGCGACGGAATGGCTCGGCCGCCCGGTCGCTACCTGGCCACTGGCCACGCCAGGAAATACCTTCCAGCCACCCAGAGGACGCGGCATCCAGCGCTTCGGCCCACAGGCACCACTCACGGCGTGGCTGCCCATCAGGACCGGCCTCACTCCGCACCGCGGTCATGCGGCTGCGTCTGCCCAGGCCAGGTGTTCCGGCTCTCGAACCAGACTTGGTAGCGTGCTGGAGGTGGTAGGTGACGCGCAGGGCCGGGCGCCGCAGAAGGTCAGCGCGGCGTCGCCCATGATGCGGGCCGAGGTGTCTGTCGAGGACTTCGAGCTGCATCGGCGCCGGCTGTTCTCGATCGCGTACCGGATGCTGGGGTCGGCCATGGAGGCAGAGGACGTTGTCCAGGACTCGTTCCTGCGGCTGGTGTCTGCCGCCGAGGTTCGGGACCGCGAAGGCTTCCTGGTCCGGGTGGTCACTCGGCTGTGCTTGGACCGCCTCGGCTCGGCCAGGATGCGCCGCGAGGCGTACGTGGGGCCGTGGCTGCCGGAGCCCGTCCTCACCGGCGCTCAGGCGACCGGCCCCGCTGACCCGGCCGAGACGGTCGAGCGGCAGGAGTCGGTGGGGATGGCGGCCTTGCTGCTGCTGGAGCGGCTGACGCCGGCCGAGCGGGCGGTTCATGTTCTCCACGATGGGTTCGGATACGGCTATCGAGAGGTCGGCGCCATCTTCGCGTTCAGCGAGGACAGTTGCCGCCAGCTGCAGCATCGTGCTCGTCGGCACCTTGCCGATGACCGTGTTCGCGTGCCCGCCACAGGGAGCAGCAGGAGCGGTTGACCCGACGGCTGCTCGCGGCTGCCCGGGCCGGCGACGTGGCGGGCCTGGAGGCACTGCTCGCCCACGACGTCTTCCTGTGCACCGACGGCGGCGGTCGCACGAAGGCGGCGCTGCTGCCGATCGTCGGCCGCGCGGCGGTAGCGTGCTTCCTCGTCGGCGTCACCGCCGGCAGTGGCGGTGTCTCGGTCGAGGTGGAGCCGGTCAACGGCGGCGTCGGCTTGGTCGCGACAGCCGGCGGGAAGGTCACCTACGGCGGCATGGTCGAAGCCGTCGGTGAAACTTAGGAGGCCATGCAGGCCCTCGGGAAACCGGACGCCGAGTTTCCGTTCGGCGCCAGCCAGTTGGTCCGCGTGGTCCCGGCTCTGAGCCGCAGTCCAAGCCGTTCGCCATGCAGCAACTCCGGCCAATCTGGCACCGCTCTATTTCCCCGCGGCTACGTGACGTGCGTACTCTTCTGCATGATGAGCATGGCCGAGGCGCCATCGGAGCCGATGCGGGGTAAGCATTCAGCCCCAGCCGTCTCGGCCTATGCTGTCCCATGGCAGGCAGTTCGGCTTCCACTTCCGCTTCAACCTGGGCGGCCTGATCGAGTTGCAAGTGATTCAGCGTGGCTGGCTGCGGCCAAGTCGGCCTGGGGTTGGGTGCGGTGAGTCCTTGCCAGGCTAATTCGGCGCGATCATGGCTGTGCTTTGTGGCGCGTGCCGCCGGCCGCGGCCGATGCGCTCATCGGCGCGGCGCCTGCGGTGGTTCTGGTTTGCGGCGTCCGACGACGGCGGTGCCGGGGGTGGGCCGGGAACCGGGACCCGGGCGGACGGCGACGTCTTTGAAGGTGATGGGCTCGCCGCAGGAGGAGCAGGCGACGGTGGGGGTGAACAGGCGGCCGCATCCGGCGTGCTCGAACACCGCTGGTGGCCCGCCGTCGGGGGTGACCCATCGGTCGCCCCACGCGGTCAGCGCCATGAGCACGGGGGCAAGCTCCCGTCCGGCTTCGGTGAGCAGGTAGTCGTAGCGCACTGGGTTGTGCTGGTAGGGGCGGCGTTCGACCAGTCCGCCGACGACCAGGGCGGCGAGCCGGGTTGTCAGCAGGTTGCGGGAGACCCCCAGGTCCTCGGCCAGGTCGTCGTAGCGGGAGACTCCCAGGTACAGGTCGCGCAGGATCAGCGGGTTCCACCAGTCGCCGATCAGTTCGAGGCTGCGGGCCAGTGAGCACTGCATGGCCGCGAAGCTGGTCCTCTTCACCTCAGCGAGGCTACCAGTGGGTTGACACAGTGAACTCACTCTCTCTAGGCTCCCCCGTGAGATCAATGTTTGAACTGACGGGAGAACGTCATGCCCTTCGTCGAGGTGTTCGCCAGGCGAGGCTCGCTTTCCGAGCGGCAGCGCCGCCACATGAGCCAGGCGCTGGTGGCCGAGGTGATGGCCGCCGAGGGCGCCCCCGACACCGAGGCGGCGCGCTCGATCTCCTGGCTGGTCATCCACGAGGTCGACACCTGGGTGGTCGGCGGCCGGCCGGCCGAGGAGACCGAGCCTCCCCGGTTCCTGGTCCGGGTGGCGGTGCCGGCCGGCTCGCTGGACGACGGCAAGCGGGCTGACATGGTCGGCCGGATCACGCGGGTGCTCGCCGCAGCCGACGATGATTCCCGGCGCCTGTTCCGGCACCCGGCCGCGTGGGTGCACATCAACGAGATCCCCGAAGGCAACTGGGGGGCGGCCGGCCAGGTGGTCGGCCTGGCCGACATCGCCCGGTACGTAGTGACCGGGTCGCTGCCCGCCACCCCCGCAGCAGCCCACGGATGAACCGCAACAGCGTCACCCAGCCGCTGACCGCGTCCATCGAGATCGGCGCGGCGCCCGAAGCCGTCTACCGGCTGGTCACCGACATTCCCCGGATGGGTCGGCGCAGCCCGGAATGCCGACGCTGCCAATGGGTCTCAGGTGATCATGCCGTGCCCGGCGCCCGCTTCAAAGGCAGCAACCGGCAGCGGCTGCTGCGCTGGTCGACCGTGTGCGAGATCGAGGTGGCCGACGGGCGGGAGTTCGTGTTCGCCGTGATCAAGGGCGCCGCTGGCCGGCGAACCCGCTGGAGGTATCGCGTCGAATCAGCCCGCGGCGGGGCACACGTCACCGAGACCTGCGAACCGATCAGCTTCAAGCGATCCAGCGCACTCAGCGCTGTCCTCAATCTTCTTCGGGGCGGAGGCGACCGGGTCGCGCAGGTCCAGCAAGGGATGCACGCCACCCTCACCTCCCTCAAACGCGAGGCCGAAACCGCTACCGCCTGACACGGACACCCACCCAAGATCAACGGCAAAGATCTCGGCCGGCCATGGTGGCAGAACCAGCAAACGGGCCGGATTCGCTGACAGCGGGCCGGCATATCTGGCAGCGGGCAATTACGCGATGACTGAACGTGGCTGCTGACCTCTTCAGGCCGGCCCAGCGTGCCGGCTTGATTGCGGCAGGAAAGTCCCGATCACGGTCGTGTGTGTCCCCGATGCCGCTAGATGCCGCCCGTGACGCGGTGATCGCTATGCAGGCGCGGGTGATCGAGGCGCTGCTGGGGAGAACGCCCGCCTGGCTGGGCAAGTAGCCGACCTGGCGGCCAGGGTGGAACGCCTGGAGCGGCTGGCGTCGCGGAACAGCCGCAACTCCTCGATGCCGCCGTCGGCTGATGACCTGCCGGGCCGCACGCCGCCGCCGCGCAAGCCCTCACGCGGCGGGAAGCGGAAGCCGGGCAAGCAGCCCGGAGCGCCTGGATCGCACCTGGCCTGGGGCGAGCACCCTGACGACACAGTGCCGCATTTCCCGGAAGGGACGTGCGCGTGCGGAGCGGACCTGGCCGGCGCGGCGGACCTGGGCGTGGTGGCCTCGCACCAGCAAGTGGAGATCCCGCTGGCTCAGACATGCTCGTGCGAACCTGCACAGCAGGCTTCCCCCGCCCGGAGACCCCCCTCCCGCCCCGAACTCCAGGCCGAACGAGCCATCATCGAGCAGTTGGCCACCGCGTACGAGGCCGGAGACGTTGCTGGCTTGGTGTCGCTGCTCACCGAGGATGCCGTCATCACCGCACCACTTGCCGGCGGCGCATATTTGGGGCCGGCTGCCGCGGCAAGCGTTTTCGAGGCGATCTTCGCCCAGGACCGGTCCTATCGCCTGATACCTACCCGCGCGAATCGGCAGCCCGCTTTCGGCGTCTACGTCCGGGATCCGGCGACCGGAGTGTTCCACGCCAACGGCATGCTGGTCCTCACGCTGGTCGGCGATCGGATCCGGGCGATGACCCGCTTCGACAACAGCGTCATCGCAAAGTTCGGTTTCCCCGGCGGCTCCCCTGAGCCGGCAGACCTAAAGCAACACCCTGGCAGGCGACCGCTGCCTACTGGACCTATGCAGGATTTGGCGTTGCGCGTGGCAGACCGGCCGCCCGGATCGCGGCCTTACGTCAGGCGAAGCAGCAGCGCGGGCGGGATCGTCGGCCGGGCCTGAGCCGGCGGTCCAGGGCACGCTCTTGACGCAATCGAACGGTTGCCATACTATGGCAACCGTTCGATTGCTACGCGCTGGAGGGCGTCATGGCTTTTCCTGATCGCATCGAGCGGACCGTGGAGGTCGCTCACCCGCCGGCCACGGTGTGGGCCGCGCTCACCACGGCCGAGGGCCTGGGTGCCTGGTTCGGCAACGAGGCGACGATCGACCTGCGCCCGGGCGGGGCCGCACGGATGAGGTGGAACGAAGAAGGGTTCACGGCCGAGATGCGGGTGGAACGGGTGGAGGAGCCGACGGTGTTCGGGTTCACCTGGGGCATCTACGGACTACCCGCGGACGATCCGCGCCGCACCTACGTCGAGTTCACGCTCGAGCCGGCCGGTACGGGCACGCGGCTGACGGTGGTCGAGACCGGCTTCGCCCAGCTGCCGGAGGACGCTCACCGCAAGGCCTACGACGGCAACACCGAGGGCTGGGCGAAGGAGCTGGCCGAGCTGGCCGCCTACCTCGATGCCGCATGACATCGAGGCGATCGCCGAACAGGTCTTCGCCGCCCTGGCCGACCCGACCCGGCGCGCCATCCTGGCCGCGCTGGCCTCGGGGGGCCCAGCCACGGCCACCGACCTGGCCGGTCGTCTGCCGATCACCCGGCAGGCGATCGCCAAGCACCTGGCCCTGCTGGCCGAGGCCGGCCTGGTGCAGGCCGAGGCGGGGGAGCGGCGCCGGGTGCGCTACCGGGTGCGCTCCGCGCCGATGCAGGTGGCGCAGCAGTTCCTGGCCGCGCTGGCCCGCGACTGGGACAGCACGCTCGACGCGCTGACCGACCACCTCGACCGGGGTGCTTAAGGACCACCCGGCCGGGCTGCCCGCAGGGCCGCCAAACTCCACCCCACGAACCCGAGAAACACCATGGCTGATCATGGAGGCGATGATGCAGGCTGAGCCGCAGAACGCGGCGTTGCCAGCCGCCGGCCCCGGCGTTCCTGCGCTGCCTGCGGTCGTGACGCGCGCCATGCCAGCTGCGACGGCAGCCGCGCTGACGGGGACGCTCGGTCCGGCCGCCGCGTGCTGGGTCATTGCGGTCTGGCAGATGAACAAGATGGACATGGGGACCGCGACCCGCCTCGGCTCGTTCGGGGCCTTTATCGCCGTGTGGGTGGCGATGATGGCGGCGATGATGCTGCCGGGCGCGGCCCCGGCCGTGCTCAGGCGCGCTCATGGCGGCGGGGTGCGCGCCGTGCCGCTGTTCGCCGGCTCATACCTTGCCGTGTGGGCACTGGCAGGCGTGGCGGTGTACGCGGCGTATCGGCCGCACGGGACGCTGGCCGCAGGCGCGGTAGTGATCGCCGCGGCCATCTACGAGGTCACGCCGCTCAAGCGGCACTTCCGGCGGCGCTGCCGCGAGGCCACCGGTTCTGGATTCAAGTTCGGGCTGTGCTGCGCCGGGTCGAGCGCCGGGCTGATGCTGATGCTGGTGGCGCTGGGCGTCATGAGCATCACCTGGATGGCGGTGATCGCCGTCCTGGTCCTGGCCCAGAAGCTGCTGCCCGCCAAAGCCGCCGTCGATGTGCCGCTGGCGCTCGCGATCGCCGGGCTTGGTATCTGGATCATCCTCGCGCCGTCGTCGGTTCCCGGCCTGGTGCCACCGATGTGAGGCGTCACCGGCGGCGCGGGCCCGGTCAAGCTGTTGTGACGATAAGAAGGAGACAACCAATGACCAGTCACAAGTCCGGAACACGTGAAGAATGGCTGGCCGCCCGGCTGGAGCTGCTCGAGGCCGAGAAGGAGCTGACGCGGCGCTCCGACGAACTGGCGCGGCAGCGCCAAGAGCTGCCCTGGGTCCGGATCGACAAGGACTACCGCTTCGAAACGGACGAGGGGAGCGCCTCGCTGGCCGACCTCTTCCGCGGGCGCTCACAGCTCCTCGTCTACCACTTCATGTTCGGGCCCGGCTACAGCGCGGGCTGTCCCGCCTGCTCTGCGATCGCCGACGGCTTCAACGGCTTCGCGATTCACCTGGCCAACCACGACGTGATGCTCTGGGCGGTGTCGCGCGCTCCACTCGAGAAGCTGCAGGGCTATAAGCAGCGGATGTGCTGGAGCTTCCCCTGGGCCTCCTCCTTCGGAAGCGACTTCAACTACGACTTCGACGTCTCCCTCACCGAGGAGCAGGAGGGTGCGGGCGCCTTCGAGTACAACTTCCGCGAGTCGCCCGTGTGGTCGCCGCCGGAGGACGCGCGCGGGCCCTTCGACGCGTGGGCCGCAACGACGGGCACCGACTGGGCGACCTACACGCGCGAGCGCCCGGGCATGAGCGCGTTCGCGCTCGAGGACGGAGTCGTCTACCACACGTACTCGGCCTATGCGCGCGGCCTGGACGGCCTCTGGGGCATGTACCAGTGGCTCGACCGGGCGCCGCGAGGGCGAGACGAGGCGCGCGGCCCCGACGACCCGCTCAACTGGTTCCGCCGTCACGACGAGTACCACCACGCAAACGGGGCCAGCAAATAACCAGACCCGGGTGGTCGGCCCGGCGGCGTACAACCACCCAGATCACCCATATCTGGACGG